>TARA_R110000796_G_scaffold44698_3_pt1 | contig 99280 bp, 76 predicted proteins | sample TARA_R110000796 | Tara Oceans TARA_R110000796 (sample SAMEA4397815) | marine metagenome | biome: Polar Biome; feature: [SRF] surface water layer (ENVO:00010504); material: water (ENVO:00002006), including particulate matter (ENVO:01000060) such as... | depth 5 m
GCCAATTGCCTTTTTCGCAAACTCAATTAAGCCTGGCACTAACGATTTAGTTGATGGCTTTGAAAATGACGTGGTATATCACGATGCGGCGTCACGTGCGACGCAGCAAGTTGAGTCAGAAGGCGCGAGCTTAAAACTTGAGTGGGATTTTAATAACCACACACTAACGTCTATTTCGGCGTGGGAAAGTGCAGAAATATATTCTCGTGCAGATATCGATGGTGGTTACGGTGCATCATATATTCCTGGTTATATGGGACCAGGCTTTATCCCATTTTCATCAGAAAGTGCTGATGGTATTCCTGACCATGATCAGTATACCCAAGAGTTACGTTTATCGAGTAACTTTGCTGGCGACATAAACTACCAAGTTGGTGTGTTCTACTTTGATGAAGCGCTAACAATTGAAAATTACAGCTATGATACGTTTTCATCACCTGCGGGCGAGTTAAACGGTTACGTAATACAGCAGCAAGATACTAAGGCATGGGCAGTATTTGGCTCAATTGATTACACTATTTCTGATGATTTAAAAGTAACTGCTGGTCTGCGTTACTCTGATGATGATAAAGAGTTTTCAGCAAATCGTACTCTAGATCCAAGGTTTCCTCCTGTAGGTCCATTAGCGATTAAACGTGATGTTAGCGATGATCATATTAGCTGGGATATTTCAACAAGCTATAAAGTAAATGACGACGTAAACTGGTACACGCGTATTGCTAATAGCTTCCGTGCACCTAGCTTGCAAGGGCGTATTTTATTTGGTGATGAAGTAACCACAGCTAAATCAGAAACAGTAACTTCATACGAAACAGGTATTAAATCAGACGTACTAGACGGTCAAGGCCGTGTTAACGCCACTGTTTTTTACTACACAATGAATGACCAACAGTTAACAGCTGTAGGTGGTGGTGCTAACTTTAACCGTTTGTTAAATGTTGATAAAACCACAGGTTATGGTTTTGAGCTAGATTCTGAGTGGGTGTTAAGTGATGAGTTAAATGCTACATTCAACTTAAGTTATAACAAAACTGAGCTTAAAGATAACGATTTAGCTGTAGCTGTGTGTGCACAATGTACGGTAACTGACCCTATCAATGGTTCAGGTCTTGCTGTGTTAAATGGTAACAGCTTACCGCATGCTCCAGAGTGGATTTCTAACTTCACATTACGTTATACCAAAGAGCTAGCTGATGGTGAATTCTTTGCTTATGGCGATGTTTCTTATCGTAGCAAAATTAACTTTTTCTTATATGAATCAGTTGAGTTTGAAGGTAAGCCGCTTGTTGAAACTGGCTTACGTGCCGGTTACGCATGGGCAGATGGTGACTATGAATACCAAGTGTCAGCATTTGTGCGTAACTTATTTGACGAGCAACAATCTATTGGTGGCGTAGACTTCAACAATAATACTGTAATGGTTAATGAAGAGCGTTACGTTGGTGTAGAGTTTAAAGTTAACTTCTTTTAAGCTTAAACACTAATAGTAAAAATACTACAGAGCCCGCTTTTATAGCGGGCTTTTTCGTTTATATTCATTAATATTACTGCTAAAGTAGCGTTAATTGATTTGCAAAATAAAGAGATGAAAAATGGCTGGATTTTGGAACTACCGAGTGATTTTTTGTGAAGCCACAAAAGATGAAGCAGCGCAGTATCAAATACATGAAGTAGAATATAACCTTAATGGTAAAGTAACTAATTGGTCTGAAACCGGAGCAGCTCCTTTTGGTACATCGCTTGATGAATTAAAAGCTGATTCTGAGCGATTAAAAACAGCGTTTGAAAAACCTGTTTTAAAAGTGGCGCGTAAAGCGCGTGGTTATGAGTTGGTTGATGTTGAAACAGGTGAAGAAGCCACTGGTGAGCCACCGGCGGGTTTAACGGAGTAATTTATAAACATATTAAAGGCGCTTAGGCGTCTTTTTTAGCGCTGTGATAAGGAATAAAATGACTTTAAAAGCAGTATTATTTGATATGGATGGCACGTTAGTCGACTCTGAAAGTATGCACTTTGCATGTTGGAGCCAGGTACTTGCGCCATTTAATGTAAACTACGAAGAGGGTGAGTTTTGTCAGCGTTTTTCGGGGCGGCCAACGCTCGAAGCTGCAAGTGAAATAAAGCAACAGCATAACTTATCGGTTAGCAGTGACTATTTAGCCGATGAAAAATACCGTTTATTTGCACAATATGTAAAAACCAATTTACCAGCACTAATGCCTTTTGCAGAACAAGCATTAATAGCGGTTAAAAGCAGCGGCTTAAAAATGGCGTTAGTAACAGGCAGCGCTCGCCACGAAGCAGAACCAATATTAAAAGGGCTTGGCTTTTATGATTTATTTGACGCAGTAGTCACTAAAGATGATGTTATTAATCCAAAGCCAGCCGGAGATCCTTACTTATTAGCACTCAAGCAGATAAATGTAGCTGCTAAAGATGCCATTGCAGTAGAAGATACCTTTACCGGAGTAACTGCAGCAAACAACGCCGCTGTAAGTGTTGTGGCGATTGCTAATAGCCATACGCAAAACCATGACTTTAGCCAAGCCAGTTACCGTATGGATGATCTGCAAGAGTTTTGGCAATGGCTGCAATCTCAACTATAGTTTAAGCCACATTACCTTGCTTGGACGCGCTGATGTTTTATATAAAATTAATTACTTTAATCACAGCAGTACTTTTTAGCTCTATTGTGAATGCAACATTGCCCAAGGTGCTGCTTGCTAAAGTGTATGACGAAACTAAGCACAGCGATGTAAGTAACTATTTAGTTAGTGAAAAGTTTGATGGTGTAAGGGCTATTTGGACAGGCAAACAGTTTGTTACCCGACAAGGTAATGTAATAAACGCGCCTGAATGGTTTACAGCACCCTTACCTAAAGTATGGCTTGATGGTGAACTGTGGACTAAACATCAGCACTTTGCGGTGCTCAGTGGCATTGTGCGCACTAAAACTCCCAATAATCATGATTGGCAAAGTATTACGTATCAAGTATTTGATATGCCTGATGCAAACGTGCCTTTTAGCCAGCGCTACAGCAATTACAGCCACCTTGTTGCTGGTTTAAATTCACCTCATATAAAAGCTATAAAGCAGCATCAGTTTACTAATAACCAATTATTAACTAACTATTTTAAAAATATAACAGCGCAAGGTGGCGAAGGCGTTATGCTGCATTTAGCAAGCGCAAAACATGCCGATGGGCGCAGCGATGCGCTATTAAAATTAAAGCCCTACTTAGATGCTGAAGCAATAGTGATTGCATACCTACCGGGTAAAGGTAAATACCAAGGCATGTTAGGAGCGTTAAGAGTAAAAACAGCGCAAGGGCAACTGTTTTCAATTGGCACCGGATTTAGCGATGCCGAGCGTGCAAGCCCGCCAGCATTGGGTAGCACCATTACTTATCGATTCCATGGTTTAACAAAAAATGGCTTGCCTCGTTTTGCTAGTTTTTTACGCGTGAGAGAGTCACCCTAACAATTATTCAGCCCTATATGAGTATATATTTATTGCTAGGTATGCTAAATTGCGCGGCCTTTTTAGTGATGTATGGTGATATATGTTTGTTGGTTTTGATTATGGTAGTTCTAATTGTGCTATGGGTGTAATGAACGAGGGTAACGTTCAATTAGTGCCGTTAGAGCAAGGAAAACATTACCTACCTTCAACACTTTATACCCACCATAGTGCGTTGGTAGTTGACTATGTTGCCAAGCATTTACAACGTAGCAGCGATGAGCTTGCGTTTAAAACTCAACGCCAAGCATTGCTAAATTCATTACCACGAATTAAATCTGACTTAGATTTACACCCCACAGACGAAACCTTATTTGTTGGCCGCGAAGCAATTAGCGAGTATGTGCAATTTCCTGAAGAGGGTTATTTTGTTAAATCACCAAAATCATTTTTTGGCGCTACGGGTTTAAAACAAGGACAAATTAACTTTTTTGAAGACATTGCCACCGCAATGATTTTAAAAATAAAACAACGTGCTGAGCAATCACTAAGCAAAACGTTAACCCAAACCGTTATTGGTCGTCCGGTTAACTTTCAGGCGGTAGGCGGTGAGGAGTCAAATCAGCAAGCAATTGGTATTTTAGAGCGCGCTGCAAAACGTGCCGGCTTTAAAGATGTAGCATTTTTATACGAGCCACTGGCGGCCGGTATTGATTACGAGAGCAACTTAACACAAAACCAAAAAGTACTGGTTATTGATATTGGTGGCGGTACCAGCGATTGCTCGTTTGTGCAAATGGGGCCAAGCTTTCGGGATAAAAGTGACCGTGACGCTGACTTTTTAGCTCACAGCGGTAAGCGTATTGGTGGAAACGATTTAGACATAGCTTTAAGTTACTATGGCTTGATGCCGCTTTTAGGCTTAGGCAGTACGTTTAAATCAGGGCTACCTTTGCCTAATCAAGCTTTTTGGCAAGCCTGTAAAATTAACGATGTAAACTTACAAAGCCAATTTTATAGTGCTAACCATCATAGAGAACTTAGCGCACAATTGCGTGATGTAAGCGCGCCAGAGCTATTTAAACGATTAATACATTTGCAGCAAAATAGGCAAGGGCATCAATTAGTACAACAAGCTGAGGCTGCTAAAATAGCATTAACTTCAGCCACTAATTATAACTGCGATCTTAGCTTTTTAGATGCGTCATTAAGTAAAGATGTTTCAGTCAGTGATTTAGCATTAGCGGTAGATGATAGCATTAGCCAAATAGTCACTTTAGCGAAGCAAGCTATAAATGATGCAGATACTACGCCCGATGTTATTTATTTAACCGGAGGTAGTGCACAGTCGCCCCTTATTAAAGCAGCGCTTAGCCAACATTTAGGCGATATTAAAATGGTTAATGGCGATCACTTTGGTAGTGTAACCGCCGGTTTAACTAAATGGGCTAGCATGCTTTACAGCTAAGCCATTAAATATTAAATATCTATTTGTCGGGTTGCTAAATACTTTTCGTAATCTGGCAAGGTGCGCTCAAGCTCAACATTCATTAATGGCGAGCTTAGGAGCATGTCAGCACTTACTTCATTACAGGCTACTGGTATGTTCCACACTGCCGCTAAGCGTAGTAGTGCTTTTACATCTGGGTCGTGGGGTTGCGATGCCAGCGGGTCCCAAAAAAACACCAGCATATGTATTTCATGCTCAGCAATTTTAGCCCCTAATTGCTGATCGCCACCCATTGGGCCGCTAAGCAATTGAATTACATCTAGCCCTGTGGTTTTATTGATTAAATGCCCTGTGGTGCCTGTGGCATATAATGTATGCTCTCTCAGTGCGTTTAGGTGTTTTATACACCATAATTTTAAAGCCGCTTTTTTACCATCGTGCGCTACTAGTGCAATATTTTTTTTAGCCGGTAGCGATTGTATTTTTTGGTCCATAAAAAATTCTTTTTATTGTTAAAGTAATAAGTTAATAGCAAGGGCAATGAAAACAATGCCGGTGATCCTATCTATCCAAGTTTGGCTATTTGGGTTATCTCTAAAAAAGCGCGCAATTTTATCGCCAAAATAAATATAAGCGCAATCAATCGGAAAAGCAAAAAGCGGATACAGCAAACCAAAAAAGGCGAGCTGAAAAGTAGCCGAAGAAAGTGCTGGATCAACAAATTGTGGAATAAACGCGATAAAAAATAATGCCACTTTAGGGTTAAGTACTTCGGTCATCATAGCTTGAAACATTACATTTTTACTTTTCTTCGTAGTTATATGTGGTTTGTCTGATTGCTCAATAGGCTCTTTTATAAAAGTGCTTTTAAGCATCATTATCCCTAAGTAGCACAAATAAGCAGCGCCTGCATATTGCACTGCACTATAAGCTACCTCAGAGGCTTTAAGTATGGCGGTTAAGCCAACAACAGCAAAAAATGTATGTACTACTCCACCGAGAGCAAAACCAAACGCACTTTGCATTCCTGCCGTACGGCCATTAGCAAAGGTTTGTGCCATTAAAAAGGCATTAGAAGGCCCAGGGGCCACCGCAATTAAAAAGCTAGCCAGTAAAAAAGAAACTAAAAAATCAGGGTTTATCATGATCAGCCTTGAGTTGGGTGTAAAGCATGTCCTTTTTTACTTATTAAAATAAGCCAAAGAGGAAGTAACAATAGTAAATGAAAGGCTATTAGCCATGGTGTAGTTAACCCTAAAAACTGTGTTGCAAACACTAATATACTCGCACCACTCATTTGCATTGCGCCAAGTAGCGCTGAAGCGGTTCCGGCTTGTTTTGCAAAGCGAGAAAGTGCCATACCAGCTGCTGAGCCTAAACTTAAAGCAAAACCAAGTGCAGCAATAAGCATAGGTAACATAAGTGCCAGCGCGGTTTGTATGGTGCTAAGCGCAAGCATTAATAACCCCGAAAAAATCAATAAACCAACCCCAAGACGCAAAGCACGCTGGCTATTATTTTTAATATACATAGGCGCTATAAAACTCGCCACAATGCTACATACCGCATTGAGTGTAAACCAAAAAGTAAAGTCAGCAACTGTACCGCCTAAGTGAGTAATTAACCAACCCGGCGCAAGTGTTACGTACACCAGTATTGCCGACATTGCGACCATACAAAGTAAGCTATTAAATAAAAATATAGGAGTGCTAATAATGGGCATAAAACGGCGTAAATCTAAAATATGGCCTTGATAGTAGCTGTCTGCTGGGCGTGTTTCTTTAAAAAATAATAAGGTTATAACTAAGCCAAAAATGGCAAAAAAAGTTAAAAATAAAAAATTCATCCGCCAGCCAAACTGCACGGTTAACCATGCCCCTAAAATGGGCGCTAATGCTGGAATAAAACAAATAATACCATTTAAATAAGTGATCATTTGCCCACTTCGCTGTGCACCGTATTTATCACGTACTATGGCAAAAGCAACCACAAAAGTGGCACATGCTCCTAATCCTTGTAAAGCACGCGCGAGCAGCAATATATTAAATGAAGGAGCATAATAGGCTAACAAGGCAGAGCCCGCATACAGGCTAATACCAATGACAGCGACCGGTTTACGACCAAACTTATCGGCAAGGGGGCCTGCAATTAATTGCCCTAAGCCTACAGTGAGCATAAAAATAGCAACACTTTGTTGTACTTGCTGCTCTGAAACAGCAAATTGCTCAGCAATAGTTGGAAATGCAGGTAGGTAAATATCAATAGCCATAGGGCAAAAAATAACGAGTAACGCTAATATAAGTAATAAAGTTAAGTTTGGTTTAGCGGGCTGTGTTTGCATTAGTTCTCCTTTTGTCGCGTATTTTAGGGGGGGACTAATAAAAAAGAAAGGGCTTATGACCCTTAGTATCGTCGACATTGATATTTTTTAATTTAAATAACATGAACTCTGGGTAATAAATCTATCTCAAGCAGATATTTTCAGCGCTAACTGCGCTGAATTTACTTGCAATAGGTCAGCAGTTGACGCGTAAATTCGCCTTATTGTCACTGAAAATCACTGGTTAGAAAAAATAAATTTAAATATAACTATGATTCAATACGTTAGTAAATCTCTTCACCAAAGTTAAGGTTAAATAGCTAAAAGGGACTTTTAAAGACACTACCTCAAACTGGTCTGATGTGTTACTTTTACAAAAGAATGAACGATGGAAAATAATAATGAGCAATAAATCTTCAGTTTTAACAGCATGGCGCATTGTTAAAAAGCTACCCTTTGGGCACTGGCTATTTACTAAAATAGTCTGTTTTAAAGCGCCATACTTTGGCTCGATGAAGCCTTACATACTTAATTTAAAAGCAGGACATTGTAGTGCGCGGGTTAAAAACCGGCGTAGGGTTCATAATCACATAGGTACAATACATGCAATAGCGCAGTGTAATTTGGCCGAGTTATGTGCTGGAGTGATGGTGGATGCCACGGTACCGGTTAAAACTCACCGTTGGATCCCAAAAGGTATGACGGTACGGTATTTAGCTAAAGTAGATACCGATGTAACCGCTATTGCAGAGATTGATTTACCGCACCAGTGGCTAGATAAAGAAGACTTAGTGGTGCCAGTAAAATTATATAATACCCGCAATGAACTAGTATTCACTGCAGATATTACTATGTACATTACAGCTAAAAAGTAACTAGCTTTTATTAGAGGCTTGTTTATTTACGAATGACAAGCCGATATCGTCCTCGTTAATTAATGGTTTTACATCGCTCACCGGCTTTGACTCATCATTAATGAGTGTTAAGTTTTCTTTTTCAAAGCGCTGTTTTAAATTACCTTCAATAATTGCACCAGCTTCTATACTAAGCGTATCGTGAAAAATATCACCATGCACATGAGCGTTATTTTTAATGTTAACTTCACTGGCATTTAATGAACCAATTATTTTGCCCTTAACAATCACGCTTGTCGCTTCAACAATACCCTCAACTACGCCTGTAGTGCCAATTACTAAATGAGTAGCTTTAATGTCGCCATCAATGCGGCCATCAAGTTGCACTTCACCTTGGCTTATTATTGACCCGGTAAGGCGCATATCTTCTGAAATAATAGAAGGAGCGTGATTAACGCGTTTTAATGAAGCGTTATTTGTTACTTGCTTTTTTTTACCAAACACGAGAGAGCGCCTTTGTTATTTTAAGAGGATTGACATGCTTGCCATCAATAAGCACTTCATAATGTAAGTGAGTGCTGGTACTTCTGCCGGTGCTGCCCATTAAGCCTATTACATCGTGCTTAGTGACTGCTTGGCCTTTTTTTACTTTAACTTTATTTAAATGACCAAAGCGAGTGACTAAGCCATTTTTATGTTCAAGTTCTATAAAGTTACCATAACCGCCATTGCGCCCAGCGCGCAGTACAGTACCGTCGGCAGGAGCAAATATTTCAGTTTTATGCCAGCCGGCTAAATCAACGCCCTTATGAAAGGCGCGGCGACTATTCATTGGATCTTTTCGCAATCCAAAGTTGCTAGAAATATAATACTTTGCAGCTGGCAGCGGTAAGGTATTAGGCAGTTCATTTAAAAAGTTTTCTAAATTATTTAGTAGTAATAATTTATCGGCAATAGCTAAAAATGTGCCAGGAATTTTTGCTTCATCGAATACATCTAACGGACCACCTTGAGCGGTTGTTTGCTCGCTTAATGCTAAATGTTGCGCTAATGCAGACTCTAGCCCTGCACCTTTAAGCATGGCTAAAATGGCGTTATGACGTTGGGTAATTTGACTTTCAAGCGATAAAAAATTTTGCTCGTAGTATTGATTTAGCTGTGCATAGCGAGCAGCGAATGTACTAGGGAGCGTATTTTGCCCCTGTTTACTTTGAGCGCTGTCATCGACTAAAGGTTCATGAAACTCGCTTTGCTCTTCTTCAATAGGAGATTCAAGTTCGTCACCCAGCTTTATAACATCTTTACTAAGAGAAGCAGGAAGAGATTCGATCATGCTTTGGAGTAAAGCTTGTTTTTGTTCAAGCTCAGCTAATTGTGCTATTTGTTCGTCATGGCGTGTTTTTTGCTCGCTGACTTGCTGTTGCCATTGTTTTTGCTCATCGAGTTGAGTTTGCTCAATATCTGATATTTTTGTAGTTTGTGAGTAAACCCGAAAGCTCGAAATACTTACCCAACTAAGAGTAACTAATACAAGTAATACGATAAAAACTTGCAGCCAAGGCGCCAAAACCACATGCTTAACTTCACCATTTTGGCGAATAAGTAGTTGACGAGAGGGAAAAAACTGTTCAAAAAAAGACTTTATAAATATAGGCATGACACATAAATACTGGCTATTAACCAAGCTAAGATAGCAATTTGAGTTTAAAAAGCTAGAAAAAAATTGTAACTATGACTGAATTAATAAAAAAGGACGGCAATAAATGCCATCCTTTTTAGCAAAACAATTTATTCTTTAAATTATTTTGCAGCGAGTACAGTACTCTCTACACAGCCAAAACCAATGCGTGCGTAACCTTCTTTTTCACACCAGCCACGCATAATAACGTTATCGCCGTCTTCTAAAAAGCTACGTTGTTGGCCATTGCTCAGCGTGATTTTTTCTTTACCACCACGAGAAAGCTCAAGTAACGAACCCGCTTCTTCATGGGTTGGGCCAGATTGCGTACCCGAGCCCAGCATATCACCTGGCATAAAGTTACAACCATTCACAGTATGGTGCGTTACCATTTGCGCAACTGTCCAGTATGAGTGCTTAAAGCTTGAGGTTGATACACGCGTTGGTGTATGACCTTCATCACGCATTTGCTGAGTTTGAATTTTTACATCCATTTGAATATCAAACGCGCCTTGTTCACGGTTCGCTTTAGATTCTAAATAATCCAATGGTTGTGGATCGTTTTCATCTCGTGTCCAGCTTGTTCTAAATGGTGCTAGCGCTTCAGTTGTCACTATCCAAGGAGATACCGTTGATGCAAAGTTTTTAGCTAAAAACGGCCCTAACGGCTGATATTCCCACGCTTGTAAATCACGTGCTGACCAATCGTTAAATACACAAAAGCCAAATACATGGTTTTCAGCATTTTCAATCGCTATAGCATCACCTAACGCGTTACCTTTACCTAAGTAAATACCTACTTCTAGTTCATAATCAAGGCGTTTACACGGGCCAAACGATGGTACTTCAGCATCTGGCGCTTTGGTTTGGCCTTTAGGGCGATGAAATTGTTGGCCCGATACACCAATAGATGATGAGCGACCATGATAACCAATAGGTACCCATTTATAGTTAGGTAGTAGAGGGTTGTCTGGGCGAAACAAGCTACCCACAGCAGTTGCATGGTAAATAGAGGTGTAAAAGTCGGTGTAATCACCAATGCGACACGGCAATGCAAACTCAATATCAGCCTGTGCAATAAGCGCTTCGCTTAATTTAGCCTGATGCTCAGAGCCTTCACGCAGCGCTTTAGATAATGCTAAACGCAGTGCTGACCAATATTGCTGCCCAAGGCTCATAAATTCATTTAATGTTGTGTTACTTGCAGCAGCAATGGCTGTTTGCGCATCACCACTAAAAATAGCGAGTTCATTTAGTTTTGCTAAATCGATAACCTGATCGCCAATAGCGACAGCGCCACGAAAAGCTTCGTTGCTATTTTTACGACGAACTTCAGCAAAAGGTAGATTTTGAATAGGGAAGTCGCAATCTGCAACGTTTGCAGAGGCTACCCAGCTTGTTAAATTTATATCATGGGTTTCGTTAATTAAACTCATTACATTTCCTTTGGTTTAGTTGGTCGTGCTAATCAGTATAAATATCAATTTATTAAATAAGCATATAAAGATTAAAAACATCTATTATTAACAGCTTATATGGTGATGAATAGCACGATTTAAACAGACAGAGTAGAATTGTTACTCAATATCAGCGTAAAACGACAAAAAGCAGCGAGTTACGCTGCTTTTAAAATATAAATGCTAACTACTTATAAAACGCCACGGCGCTCTTGGTCGCGTTCAATTGATTCAAATAGTGCTTGGAAGTTACCTTCACCAAAGCCACCATCGTCAACTCGCTGAATCATTTCAATAAAAATAGGACCAAATAGGTTTTTAGAGAAAATTTGTAGTAAGTAACAGTTTTCACTTTGGCTATCTACTAGAATTTGATGCTCACGAATTTTTTCTTTGTCTTCAGCAACCCAAGGTACACGGTCAAAAATAGTATCGTAGTACTCAGGAATAATATCTAAAGTTGCAATAGTCGATTTATCAAGCTTATCAAGTGAGCTTACTAAGTCGTCAGTTAAAAATGCTAAATGCTGTACGCCAGGGCCATTGTATTCACCAAGGTATTCATCGATTTGGTTATTATCGTTGCCTTTACCTTCGTTAATAGGAATAGAGAAAGTGCCACAAGGCGATTTAAGCGCATACGAAATTAACGCTGTTTTTTGGCCTTTAATGTCGAAGTAGCGAACTTCTGTAAAACCAAATACATCTTTATAAAAGTTAGCCCATTTTTCCATGGTGCCTTTATAAACATTATTAGTTAAATGGTCGATGCGAATAAAGCCTTTATCGTCAACCACGTTTTGCTCGGCTAGATCTTCAAAGTCTTGTGCGTAAATAGAGCCTTTTTCGCCAAATTGCTCAATAAAGTAAATTAAGCTGTCGCCAATGCCATAAATTGCAGGGTAAGGTAAATCTTTATTTGCCGAGTCGGTTGCTGGTTTTGCACCGCGCTCTACCGCTGCTTCAAATGCTTTTTGTGCATTCTCTACTCGCCAACCCATAGAGCAAATAGCCGGGCCATGATCTTTAGCAAACTGTGCCGAAAAACCATCACGCTCGTTATTTAATAAAAAATGAATATCGTTTTGATTGTAATAAACAATGTCTTTACCTTTGAATTTTTTTAGCTTTGAAAAGCCAAAGTCGGTAAATACTTTATCCATGTAATCTGCATCAGGTGTTGCATATTCGGTAAATTCGATACCAACTAAACCTAAAGGGTTATTTACTTCACTCATTATCATTACTCCCGCAATTAAGCACTGCGATTATTTGTTGTCGTATTGCTGTAGATGATTAACTAAATTTGTACTTTGGGGAAGAGGGCGTTGTTATTTAGTAAACAGCGCGTGTGTAAATTTTATAGGACGGTTAGCAGTAAGTTACTTTTTTGCTGAGTGCTTTAAATACGCGTATGTATTAAAACGCTTGAATAAGTGCGGTATTTTAAGTTTTAGCTATTGATTTTGTTGTGGTTTATTTTTTATAAAGAGATTTAAGCTAACTTAAATCTCTTTTTTTACTCTAGTAAAAACAAGGTTTTTTGTATTTAATTGTTTACGGTTTGCTATTGTTAAAGAACTTGCTACGTTGCTCTAACCATAAATTAGGTTTTATTGCGGGTGCAAGTTGGTAATGGCGTTCAACACTTTGATTGAGCTCTCGGGTTGTTTGCTTAAAAGTCAGCTTTTGTTGCGCGTTACCCATACTTTTTATTTCACTGCGAGTCATTGCGCGACCAGCATAAAGCAGTGCGTTTAAATAACCCGGTTCGGTTTCGTAGTTATTATCAGTTAATAATAATACGGCTTGATCGAGTGCCCAGCGTTTACCTATTTCACCGTCTCTTTTAACACCCGCAAATTCACCATCAATATACACTTCAAATACGCCATTGCTTGGTGCGGTATAAAATACAAAAGCTATACGGTGCCAGGTATCAGGCTCAGATGTGCCAAAATAACCACTGTCGCTGGTTGATGCACCTAACCCACCAATAGGATTAATAAATATGTCAGCGTCGTTATTCAAATCATTTGTTGCATCGGTTTGAACTAGTGCTCTGTATATTTCTTTTGCTGCAAAAGGCCAATAAATGTCCATCACTAAAGTGTAGTCAGACACCATTCCTTGGTTTGCAAAATCCCCATTTGGCGCGGTATTTAACTCAATCTTTAGCCCTTCGTTAGGAGAGTGATCGGTAAATGCCATTACAGTTGATGCGCCATCAGCTAAATCACTAATATTAAATGCGCTAGTACTAGCAAAGGTGGTCTTTTTAGGACCCCAGCCTTTATTGTCAGGATCGAAGTAACTAAGAATTGATGGGCCTAAGTCGGCTTTAAGCGGATCGCTAACATCATCAAAGTTCCAAATAGTGATATTAGCAATGTCTTGGCAGGCATTGAGTGGCGTATTTGTATCAATATGCAAGCATTGAGTGGTTCTATGACGTGCGTATTGATCCAGAAGCCACCAAGCTTCGGCTATCGGTGCTACATCATTAAAAGTAACCCCATTAAAAAATAAATCAGGATTAAGAGCTACCCCTTTAAAAAGTGCGACACTGTAGTTATTTGATGCTTGAATATTTTCAGGCGCTAGTAAAAACCAATCAGCTTGATTGGCTAACATAGCATTTAAATCATTGCCGCTAACTGTAACTTTATATAAAGAGTTAAAGCCTGGAGTGTTAGATGGCTGCCTTTCTACGTAGTAAGCTTTATGAAAGTCCTCTTGTGTTAGGGTGCCAGGGGTCCAACGTTTTTGCACTAACTCAGGGTTGAGTAAAGCTGCTGAAATAGTGCTGCTTGAGTGCTGAGCGGCTGCAGCGGTTACTGCTGCTAATTGCATTGCATTTAAGTAGTTTTCTGATATTGCAATTTCAGTTTGTGCATCGGGAGCATAACGGCCCATAATTGTGTCGATGGCTTGTTGTGTGGTTGTGTCTTGCTCAGTAATGGTGTCGGTTTTTACTGTTTTGTAGTCAACATTTTTGAGCGTTTTATTACTAGTGTCGAACGTTAAGTTTAAGTCGGTTATGCCCTTAGCGTAAAAGTTAGGCTGAATAACAATAGCGTCATTATCAAGGGTATTAAAGCTCTCACCGCCATGGGTATGACCGCCTAAAACCAAATCAATACCACTCACACTTTGTGCGATTCTAGTATCAATGCCTTCACCTAAATGGCTTAACATCAGCATATAATCTACTTCATCACTGTACTGACTAACAATACTTTGTGCTATTTGTTGCCATTGCCAGCTCATTTTAAATTGTTTGATAAAATCAGGAATAGGGTCATCTTGTAGTGGTCTATCTAGCTCGTTCCACGGGACCGATGTCATACCAAATACGCCGAGTGTAATGCAGCCTACTTGTACTTTAGCAAAACCTACTGCTGCAAAATCTTGTGTTTGTTCGCCTTCGTAGCGTGTATTACTGGCAAGTACAATGGCATTGTCATCCTTTGAGAAGCCTAATAATTTTTCAGGCCCCCAAGCATAGTCATGGTTACCTATTACACGAAGATCGAACTTCATTGCTTTTACGGCTTCATCGGTCGCTAAACCTTGTGATATTTGCTCAGCTACAGTGCCTTTTTCGTAATCATCTCCACCATCGGTAAATAAAGTATGAGGTGATTCGCTCAAAGCCTTTTTATGATATGCCTTAATTCGGCTAAAAAATTGCTCTTGATAACCAAATCGAGCATGTAAGTCGGCAATATGTACAAAGCGAATAGATTGCTCAGTGCTGTTTTCATCACAGGTAGGGCCTATACTGGCAGTGCGTTCTTTACGCTGCATTTTTATGGCATATGTGCCTAACTGATTAACTTGAGCTGTAACAAAACCATTTAAAACACGAGAGTTCTCTATAGTCTCCCAAGTTGTAGCGTTTAAACGGGCAATATAAAGTTGGCCGCCTAATGCGTAATCGTCAGGGATTTTTAAGGAAATTGTAAAAGGATTACTTAGTGAAAGCCCTGCGGGAGTTAAGCTATGTAGATTAGAAATAATATTTTGATTCTGCGACGTTTCGTCTTGCTCAATACTAATATAAGTAAGCTCTGTATCAGAGTTAACACTATTGGCAGGAATTTCAATTTTAAAGTTATCGTTAATAGTGGCAGATAAACCTGCACCAGTAATAAGTAATACGTTAGCTTGGGGAGTGGAAGGGTTATTAGGATTAGGAGTAACTTGATCGCCAGCGCCACCACAAGCAGATAAAAAACCAATGAAAAAAACAACTAAAATTACTTTATATAAAGTGAACAATTGCATCTACCCGCTATCCCTAAAAATCTAATCAGTAATCAATTGGCTATATAATACCAGTTAACAACTAAGCAATAAAAGATTATCAAGAGGAAACTTCCCCATACTGCTATGGGGAAGTAATTAAAAGCTGGATAATAAGTATTAAATTAAAAGTATTTTAATAAAACGTGTTAATTATTAGGCTTCCTCGCTTAATCCCTGTCTTTCCCACACTTTAGATTTAAAGGTCATTAGTACTAAAATAATACCAACACCAATACTAAATAATGCTATTTGTAGGTATAAGTTAGGTATTTCATCAACATTATTAGGATCGAAGTTACCAGCAAGTAATCCTGCAATGATATTACCGATAGAATAAGTTAATACAAATACGCCCATCATTTGTCCAGAAAAACGCTTCGGAGATAAACGGCTCACAGCACTTAATGCTACAGGGCTTAAACAAAGCTCACCCACTGTATGTAAAAAGTAGGTAGTAACAAGCCAGTAAGGTGCTACTTTTAGACCTTCTGCTGCATAATGCGCTGCCATAAACATAACTAAGAAACCCGTTGCCATTATAATTAAACCAACAGCACATTTTGCACTATAAGATGGTGAAACAAGGCGCTTTGACATATTGATCCAAAGTGCTGCAAAAAATGGCGATAAAACAATAATAAAAATAGAATTTAGTGATTGAAACCAGGCTGTAGGCACCTCAAATGTACCAATAAAGCGATCGGTATAATCACGTGCAAATAAATTTAATGAAGAACCAGCTTGCTCAAAGCCAGACCAAAAACAAGCTGAAGCAATACAAACTAAAAATAATGCCCACATTCTTCTTTTTTCTGCTTCGGTTAATTTACCGCGAAAGTAAATAGCACCAAAGTAAGCAAAAAATATAGCAGTAAATGCTACGGCGACATAACCGGCAATAACCACAGGGTCAACAATAATGTAACCCGTCATGATTGCTGTTGTTATAGCAGCTGCGGTAACAACAAATAGAGCAATAGCAGCCCAAGTTCGAGTTGTACCTTCAGGAGTTAGAGGGTTTGCAGGCTTTGCACTGTGTTCAGGTAAATTTTTAAGTGAAAAGTGGTACTGAATTAAACCCAGACCCATACCAACAGCTGCAGCACCAAACGCCCAATGCCAACCTACATTCTCCATAAAGTAACCACATACATAGTAACCAATAATAGAACCTAAGTTAATTCCCATATAGTAAATTGCATACCCGCCATCACGGCGTTCATCTGCATCACTGTATAGTTGTCCAACCATAGCGCTGATATTTGGTTTGAGTAAACCTGTACCCGTTGCTACAAAAATTAAACCAATAAAAAATGAGTAATCATGTGGAATAGCCAAAATAATATGGCCACACATAATAATAATACCACCATACCAAACAGCTTTTTGACCGCCGAATAATCTATCAGCTAGCCAACCACCAGGTAAGCCTAAAAAGTATACTGCGCCTGTGTACAAACCGTAAATAGCAGCAGCTGAAGCAACGGTAAAACCTAAACCTTCTTGTTGTAAACTTGCTGTCATAAATAATACGAGCAGCGCCCGCATACCGTAATAACTCATTCGTTCCCACATTTCGGTGAAGAACAAGGTTGAAAGTCCTTTAGGGTGGCCAAAAAAGCCACTATCTGGAGCTGAACTCATATTTACTTCCTAACTTTAAGTATTGTTGTAATGGCCTTATATATTTTTGCTTTAGCTATTTAGCGCCATGTATTACACGCTAAATGCTCGACCATCAGTATTGTTTAATGCAGCTAAGGTAATGGTTTGCCGTTAAGGTAGTAAAGCTGTAGGTAAGAGTCACACCCTTATCCTAGCTACAATTGCGCATTAGTATACATAGACCTTAGTGCGAGGGGAAGTGTTAAGCTTTATGGTTTAAACACAATAAACCTTGTTAAAAGTCAGCATAAGGTATTATAGGTTTGCCTGGGAATGCTAATGTGCCGTAAACAGGATTGAAATAGTAACGTACATAAAGTTGTCCAAAGTTAGGTTCATAAAAGTCAGAGCGGTCAATTGCTAAGTAGCCTCCAAAAAACCAATGCGGGGTTACTCGGTACTCAAAACTGCCTTCTAAGTTATACGAAACACCGGCGCTAGTATCACCCTTAAAAGCAGGAACGACGCCTGTTTCAAGCTGGCTTACGAATGCTTGGGCTTGTAAGTCGGGATCGTTTGGAAAAAAGTCAATCGCGTTCGATTTAGTTTGTGAGTAAGAAATACCGGTTTTAATTCGATAAACAAAATCATCTCCCCAACGTGCGTCATAACTTAATGGTAATGAAATACCTATATAGTTTTGCGGGCTGTAATATCCACCATGACCATAGGTTTCTTCGCTTAAATTAAACTTATAAGACCAATGCAATAAACTGACACCTGCTGTAAATTCACGCTCTTGGTTACTAATAACGCGATAGTAACTGCCACCCATTAGCCGATAGCGTTGATTGTCTTTTACGTTTTGACCTTTATATAATTGAAAGTCGGCACTTGACCAAAACCCCCAATTACCACCCAAGTCGTGCGATAAATTGGCGGTTAGGCCAGTTGAGCGCACGCCACCCCAAACTTTACCTGAGTATATATCGGTTAAACCAGCATAGGAGAGTACCGAGCTGGTAACAGGGCGTTTTTCAAATTCGAGGCTGTATCCAAAGTCGCCAAAATCGTCTGCGTAGTTTATGCCCCACACTATGTCTTCAATTAAAAAACCAAGTGGGGTAGTACCAATATCAACACGCCAGTTTTCATTTTGCCAACCTATACCAATATCAACGCCACTTTCCTCAGGGCTTACTTCATCTAATGAACAGGTAAAAATACACAATGCACCTTGTCCATAGCGGCTACCTGCAAATTGCTCATCAAATCGTGTTGTTTGTGCGCTTATAGTTGTAGGGTCGACTTTAATAAATCCATGGCCTTGCCAAAGCGGAAAATAAGCTTCCATAGGCATTAAGCTAGCTCCCAGCGTTGCTTCGCTTTGGGTACTTGTTTGACCACTAAAGTTAACCCCGATGGCAATATAAGCTTGGTTTTTATTTTGTTGATTTATTAATTCACGTTTTGCACCATTAATATACCAAGGGTCAGTATCGTTAATACGCGCTAGGCTGCTGTATAGCTGTTCATCATTGAGAGCTTGGTTAGGCGACAGTGTTTGCTGATACCAGGTATTTGCTTGCTCGACATTGTTAAACTTATCGGCAACTTGAGCTCCTAAGTACCGAAGTTCTTGATCGTTTGGCGATTTATCAACTAATTGCTTCGCAAGATACAGCGCATCACCCGCGTAGTTAAACTCATTAAGGGATGCCATTATTTGTCGTTGTAAGTACCCCTCTTGAGATGAACTTTGATTTATAGCCTGTTGCGTAACCTGCTTTGCCTGATAGTCATCGCCAAGCTCTCTATAAGCGGTGGCAATAGCCATTAAAGCTTGGGGCTCAAGAGTTTGTTTACTTTGTATTTTTTGCTGATATAAAATAATTGCCGCTTCACGTTGCTCAAGTGCTAAGTTAGCATTTATAAGAGCGGTAGTTATTGCCGACGTATTTTTATATTTTTGATCAAGCTGGTTTAGCTTAGCGATTAAATCGCTACCGCTGTAATATTGATTTATATAATTATTATGTAATTGCACATATTGAGCGATTTCGTTTTCAGTTGCGCTCTCTGGCAATGTGTAACTTGTAAACCAGTTATGCGTTTTCTCTTCAATGCCTTGCTCTAAAAGCCATTCACCATAAAGCATATGCCAATATGGGGCGAGAGTTGGCGCGCTTGTTAAAGCTTTATTAAGTGAGTTAAGTGCGTATTGTTGCTCTGCAATTTTATACCAACTACTTGCTAGTTTTGCTTGCATTAAAGGTGTTAAATCTTGCGCTTCTAAACTACTTAAATGGTAAACCGCGACTGTTTTATTGTTAGTATTTAAGAGTTGCTCGCTTTGATTAAGCGACTCATTAATATGTAACTGTTGTTCGAGCACTAAAATATCGGCATCTCTATCTTTAACCGGAATATACTTTAACGTCGCTTGTGCACCTTTATAGTCATCTATAGAGCGCAGAAAAAGTGCATGGCTATAACGCAGTGAAGAGTTAAGTGGAAATTGCCATAACACATTGTTAAATAAAGATCGGGCTTGCTGAGTTAAACCTTGTTGCTGATAAATTAAAGCAAGATCATAGTATAACCAGGGTTGTTGAGGAGTTAACTCAATGGCATATTCTAAGGTTTTTCTAGCGGTGTTTAATTCGCCAGCATCATAAAATCGAGTCGCTTTTTCTCTTAGTTGCTTGCTAACAGCGGCCGCGTAAGCTGACTTTACTTGCTGTTTTTGCAAAGAACTAAGGTTATTATAAAAAGCATTTAACGCTTTTTCACTTTGCTCAAGTTCGGCTATTTTAAGTAAGCTTAATAATGCACTTGAGTTAAGCGGTTCATTTTTTAAAACACTTTGATAAAAAGTAGCAGCTTGAGAGTACTGCCCTTGAGCAAATAAAAGCTCGCCCTTATAAAATAAAATGGTGTTAGGGTTTTCTTGTAATGCAGCTGCTAAATTTAGTTTGAGTGCTGCCGTTCTGAACTCTGCGTTATTTATGGCTTCTTTAGTCTGGCGAATATACAGCCAAAAATTGGCAGTTTTGGCTAAGCCTTTGAGTATTTCACGCTCATTAAACTCTGAGGTGTATTTTAATGCGCGAGTAAAGTAGTTATCTGCTTTTTGATGCTCACCTGAGCGTAAGTAGAGCACACCTAAACTACGCATAACTTGAGAATCAGCTGGGCGGCCTTTTAACGCTCGTAATAAAAGAGGTTCAGCGGCATTTAACTTATTGTTTTCAAGTAGTTCATCACCTTTTTGCCAAAGTTGATAAGCAGGATCACCTAGCAAGGCTTGACGAGCGCTAAACTTCTTTTTGAAATCTTGATATTGTAATTCCCCTTTACTGCTAAAGGGATACACAAGAAAGTAACGCTGATACTGTTGCTCAGTACTACTCTCAATAGGCATAAATGCCAATGTTCTTAGCCAAGCATCCTCAATTTGGTTGCTAAAACGTCCAGTTACGCCATATTTACTAAAAACATCAGTCGCATGTTTATCGAGCGCAGAGCGTTTAAACAGGTGCGTCGCATAAGCTATTTCGATTAGGGCTACATCAGGGTATTGCTCTATTAAGCGCAAATAGCCTTTATTAACCTGCTGCCATTGGGCACTGTCTTGTGCATACCAGTTTAAATGTTCAAGCTCATAACTAAGCTCGGGGTAGGCTGTATCAAAAAGGGTGTTATAAATTTGCCGAGCTTGAACATATTGTCCAGCTCTTGCTAGTAATTTTGCTTGTTGTACTAATGGTTTGTCGGTTGTTTCAATACGGGCAATAACTCGAAGTTGCTCAATACATGGGTGTTGTTTTGCTGCGCCATTATCAAGCTGGTTTAGTAATAAGGTTGCTTCATTAGTTGCGCCGGTAGCAAAGTAATTACGTGCTAAAGCACATTGGGTTTCAATGCGCAGTGGGGCTATAGCAACGAGCTTACGTAAGCTATCTTCAACGAGCTTTTTATTTTCTTGCCCTTTGCCAATATTTATCTGCTTTAATAGCCATGCGACAGACTGAGTGTCTATATCCTCGACTGTTTTAGCACTTAACGTTGAGCACGCTACTAAGGCATAAACTAAGCTAAACCTTAACGACATTCATCGCTCCAGTTAGGTTGCAGCGTCCCGTCTGCTAAAATTGCAAAGCGTTTATCTAAGGTACTGCTACCAAATAAATTTAATACACTATCGTAATAACGCGATTTGCTAAATGATTTATCAACCATTAACTTTTGTTGAATCGACATTGTTACAGCGTCATTGTCATTATTTGCTGTTGCTAGTAAAGGCAGTAATGCGGCATTAAAGCCAACAGGTCCTCTTTTATCTGAGTTCCCCGTTTGTGCATAGGTATTTAAAGGCACATAACCACGCTTATTTATCGTTTTAATGAAAGGAGCAAACTGTGCGACTAATTGCTTTTTGTAAGGTGCATCCTCTGCCATCATACTTGCCCACAAATAGACTCTAATTGCATTATAGCTTCCCAAGTCGGTTACTTTTTTATCAAAGTAAAAGCCCTTGTTAGTATCAAACATAATCCAATCAGGGCTAACACCTTGCTTACTTGTTTCAAGAATTAGGTTGGCAGAACCGTCATGCAGCTCTTGCCATGGTGAATGAGGATAAAGTTTGCTAAATTGCTGATAAATAAACAGCGGCGAATAGCTTGGATTTAATTTATAGCGCTTGTTATCAAACTCAAAGCCGCTAGGTGCGGGTAATAAAGATAAACCAAGTCCTTTAATATACGCTGTTTCTTCGCGCATTATACGCTGTGCGAGCACAGCTGCTAAAATACGGTAACGGCGGTCATCCCAAAGTATAGCTGCTTGCGATAAGCTATAAGCAATCCATAAATCAGAGTCAGATGCTGGGTTTGAGTCAAGAATATTACCTACGTTGTTTTTATTAACTCCCCATAGCCATGCAGGTAGGCGAGTACTTAAATCGCCTTCGGCTAAATGCTCTTCAGTCCAGTTTAATACTTTATCAAAAGCGGTTTTATCATTGGCAATTAGCGCAAAAAATAGCGCATAGGATTGCCCTTCAGAAGTGGTAATATTTTGCTCGCTGCCTAAGTCGATTATTCGGCCATCATCACTCATAAAGTGTGTTTTAAACGTTTGCCATTGCTGCCAAGGCGCACATTGTTGTGCGTGGCTTAAAGGAGTAAATAAAATCAGCATAATAAATGCTTTAGTTATAAATAATTTCATTATTTATCTCCTTCAGCTAAACGTTTGTAGGTAAGGGCCTGTAGTAAGCGCCAAATTATAAATGAAATAAGTAACAGGGTTAAAATAGATAAAAAAGCTAGCCAAAATGGATGATCAGATAAATGAAACCAAATTAAAGTATACACAGGTACATACCCCACAAAATACGTATCATCTGCCTTAACAGAGCTTACGCCTTGGCTAGTAATAACGGCAGCGCTGCCTTTAATTTGCGATAACCATTGCGACTCGTTAAATGCAGTATCTAGTAGTGTGTACGCTTTATTAGTACTGGCGGTTAACGACACGATTGAGCGCTCAGAGTCAAATGGCGATTGAAACCCTGCAATAACGGCTAAGTCTCCGCTACTAACTAAGCTTACCTGTACATCTTCTGTTGTATCAGCATCATAGGCGCCATTATAAAAAGCTTGCTTTATAATTCTGTGGTTATTTTTTAAAAGCTTACTGGTGGGCGCGTTCTCATCAATGTCACTCACCGCTGTATTTGCGGCGGTAATAATCATAATATCTTTGTCATCATAATTACTATTATCGTCACTGACTGATTGTATTTCTAAACGGTGTCCAGGGTAGCCTGTGATAGCACCAAAGCGACCGGTTAAATTGAGTAGTAAAGTGATTGCTTCAGGTGTTGGATTATCATCTAAAATAACCAAGGTTTGATGTAAGTCGGCATATTTAGTAAATGGGAAACCGCTATTAGCAAATACATTTAAATCGGGTAGGGCAATGTAATGATGAAACCCACTAACATCAATATTTGAATTACCATCTATTACGCCATACTCCCCTCCTGCAGGTACAACAGAGCATTCTCCCTTTTTAAGTACACCAAAGCGAAAGTCAAAGTTAAGCTCATTTCTAATTGCTAAGTTAATCCCATTTAAGGAAAAATCTTCTGCGTTTTTTGTGGTATCTGTATTACCAATTAAAGGCATAATTGTTTTGGTTTTACTTAGTAATGAATCATTTTTACTGAGTAAAAAACCACTAATAAACTCTTGATTAATTAGCATGTTTAGGCGTGAGTCAAGCATGCTGCTCTCAGGCGTATTTCTATATTGCAGCGTAATTGGGATGCCTTTTTCGCGCCAAGTAAATAAATCGGGTGCAAGGCGTACGTTTAATTTTACCGGGCCATTATTTAAGCCCTGAGCTTGTAATTGTTTTGGGTAGTCAATTAACTCATCAAAATGTACGGGGCGATCGCCTCTTAACCAGCGAGGAGCATCATATGCTTCTCTTAGCGGGAGCTGATTAATAGCCTCTATACTAGCGGTGCGACCAGTCATCAGTTTATGACCAAATGCTAAACCCGTTACTGCAGTTTTTAAATCAGCAGTGTCTTTGCCCACTATAAGTAACATTTTTTTATAGCGATGGAGTGGGTTAGAAATAATTTCAATTGTTGGTTTATCAACATCAGGGTAGTCACGTAAAAAATCAGGCTTAGAGTCGTTAGTGATAAACACCACGCTATGTTCATTAGGTGCTTTATTTTTTAATAACGGAAATTGTGCTCCGCGCCAATCGGCTTGTGCACCAAACCAGCTAGATAAAGTGGCGGCAGCTTCAATGGCTTCTTTGTTTGGCGTTGTAGCAAATATAAATGGCAGGTTTAATTTACTAAAATCTTTACTATCAAAAAAGGGTTCAGGTAAATACTCTAAACGACTATCAATAGCCAGCTCAGTCTGATCAAGAGTAATATTGCTTGATTTACTTATTTCAACCCAAATAGAGCGATTATGGTAATCATGACAGGTCAAGTCGTAATAGCCCACTAACTCAAAACGAATTTGATTAAAGTCTTGTATGTATTTTGAATTGAGTTGAATGTTATGCGTAATTAAGTTTTCAACGGTACTAAGCTGTTTATTAACAGGTAATACTGTGACTAAGTTTTCATTAAAATATACTTTTAAGTGTGAAACATTAGCAAGCAATGATGGCGAGTTAGTATAAGAAAAATTAAGCATTAAGTTTTTGCTTAGTTTATCTATACTGTTGGTAAAATCGACGCGAGAATTATTGTTTACTCCATCTAGTTTATAGTTAGTAAAACCTAAAGCATTAAAATCAAGTTTTAAGCCCGATACGGCTGCACTTTCGGGGTAACCATTTGCAAAAAGTGATTTATTTGGCATAGGTTCGATAGCAATAACGTGCCACGCCGTACTAGTAAACAGAAGTAGGGTGAGTGTATTAAGCAACTTTTTAATCATAATTATTCTGCACTATCGGTTTTTTGGGAATGAATGAATTTACGTAAATAACTAAATTAGTCATAAACTTAATAATAGGTTGGAGTTGTCTTGGTGCGTGAAACAATATATTAGTAAACCCTCGTAAACTTGTTTTTTTAACTTCTTTAAAGCTATAAGATGGGCGATCATGTTTAAAATTGTTTTGCCAATCTAACCAAGCATCAGCTCTTGAAAAAGTACACTGAATAAACGCCAGTTGCTTTTCTATACTGAGATCTTTGAGTGTAAGACCAAATTGCTTCTCCCGAGTATTAGTTACATAGGTAGTAAACGAAAACTGCTTATTACCTCTGCTCATTAATAGCTCTATTTTATCGTTAACCCTGCATAAATGCGCATGCTCGGTTTCAATACCTACTCCGTTATCAGAGTAGTCGGTAATTTTAACTTTTAAAGTATGTCCATTCGCTAAACGAATACCCGCCGGAAAGTTTGCTTTTACGCGGTGTGAGTTTCTTACTTGACGAGCTTCAGCTGCTACCGCGACGGCAGCACCTAAAATAATAATATTATAGGTGGCCCATGCCATACTAATAATTAGCACTCCAATTTGATTTGGCTCACCAAAAAAGGCTCTTAAAGTACCCACAATAATGCCTAATAAGTTAATCGCGAGTAATACCATATAGGGTTTAGAAATCCCCCAATCATAATGCTCTTTATTATTAAGTCCCCCTTTTTCAGTTACATTAAACTTACCTTTATTTGGGTTAAATAAAGCAACTGTGGTGGGTTTTAATATATACCAAGCCAGTACTGTTTCGTAAACTTCACCCCAAAATGAGTACCTGTATTTACCTTGAATACGTGAGTTAGTCGCTTTTACTTGAATGAGTGTGGGTACAACATAAATAAATATGGCTAAAAATGGTGCATAGATAATATAAGCGTTGAAATAGATGAGTGCTAAAGGAGCGGTTAAAAATACAATGCGAGGAACCCCAGATAAAAAGTGTAGCATGGCATTTATATAGCACAGTCGTTGTGGCAGGTTTAACCCTTTGCCTAATAGCGGGTTATCAAGACGAAATATTTGCGCCATACCACGCGCCCAACGAATTCGTTGGCCAATATGAGCCGATAAACTGTCGGTGGCTAATCCCGCGGCTTGTGGAATATTAATATAAGCTGTTTTATAACCTGCGCGCTGCATTCTTAGTGCGGTGTGCGCGTCTTCAGTTACGGTTTCAAACGCAAAGCCGCCTATATCATCAAGTGCTTGGCGTTTTAATACCGCACACGAGCCACAAAAGAAGGTCGCGTCCCACATATCATTTCCATCTTGAATTAGGCCATAAAACAGCATGTTTTCGTTAGGGACTTGACTGTGGTTATTTAAATTTCTTTCAAAGGGATCGGCTGAAAAAAAGTGATGCGGGGTTTGCACTAAGCATACCTTACTATCTTTTAAAAACTGCCCCATGGTCATTTGTAGAAATGATCGAGCAGGAACGTGGTCGCAATCAAAAATAGCAATGTATTCGCCATCTGTATAGCGCATCGCACTATTCATATTACCCGCTTTGGCATGATTATTATCAGGGCGAGTTAAATAGCCTACGCCAACTTGTTCAGCAAATTGAGCAAACTCAGGGCGTTTGCCATCATCTAATATGTATACATTAAGCTTATCTGCGGGCCAATCAATGCTCATCGCCGCGAGTGTAGTGGGTTTCACTACGCTCAGAGGTTCATTATAGGTTGGAATATAAACGTCTACGGTTGGCCACAGGTCGGTATTTTTAGGCATGGCAATAGGTTTACGCTCAAGCGGGTTAATAGTTTGGAAAAAACCAAGAATTAGTACTAGCCAAGCATAGGTTTCAGCAAGCAATAAGCCCAAACCTAGGAATAAAGCGAGAGGATCATCCCAATTTAGTGTTTCAGTGTACCGCCACCATAAATAGCGCGAGGAGGTAGTGACTGATAATGTGATCATGATAATAGTCGCCATTTGTCCTTTCACTCGCCTTAGTGAATAGGCTACCAATAAAATAAAACTAATAAATACAGCTTGAGCCTCTAAGCTAAACGGAATAGTGATAAAAATAGCCATTAAAAATAATATAAATGTAATAGCGATATATTTTATAAGCTTATTTTGCCAGACACTCGCATCTGCCATTGTTTTAAAAGCACTTTTTTTTGTTTTTTTAGTGCTTTTAGATAATAAACTTTTTAGTAACTTTCCTAGCTTTAAGTCAATCCAGCGTAGTTGTCTAAATATATAGTTTACTGATGAGTAAAAATAATGAGTAATAGGCTCTTTTACAGCGCTATTTTTAGGCTCATATTTAAAAAACAATAAAAATAAACTTTGTAATACAAAGCGCAGGCTATTTGAGTAAATAGAGCTGCGATAAGGTAATTTTAAGTGTGGGTAATATGTACGCAAAAAGTTATGAGTAGTTAATTTATGAGGGTTAAACTTTATAAATAACGAGCTAATAAGCGTTATAAAAGGAAATGAAAACGCTTCTACTACATTCATTTTGTGTTGATTAAAATAACAATGAAATTTAAACATCACGAAGCGAGCTAGCTTTTCTGTAAATAAAAGGCGCAAAAGTAAATATAAAGTACGATCTAATGGGCGTCTATTTAAGGTACTCATAACTATAACGCTGCCTTGCTGACCAACCAGCCAGCAAGTGTTTCAAAGTCGTCATTCGCCACACTATAGGGGGCGCAATTAAATGCAACATTGCGATAAGCGGTCGACTCTTTAACAACTTCATCATGATTAATAAAAAATGGCGCTATTCGCGGCAGTGTTGTTTGCCACAAGGCAAATAAATCAAACTCAAGTAATGAAGCTGAATTGTATTTATTGACTAAAAAATAATGTTTCCAGTCAATATTAGACTCCTTAAGTGTTACTAAGCGCTTGTGAATTAAGCTGTGGCAAGTTGCATCACAGTTTACTAACTCAACAAAAATATCATCGTGATTTAAACTGTAATGCGTAATATCTATATGTGAAGGGCAGTCGTATAGCATCCATGTGCCAGGAGCAAGGTCTAATTGCTGGCAGCTATTTACTGTATCTATAACATCATTTGTTGTGGCTGAATTATCGCCAAAGGGCAGAAATATAATGCCATTACTATCTTGTTGAAACATTGATAGCGCATCATTAAATGTTTCAGCGTTACTCCAACCAAGAGTTTGTGTCCAAGGTAAACCAAAATGTAAGCTTAAATCACTTTTTGCGTCTAAGTCGATAGCAATAACATCAACATCTGATTTTTTAAGTGCGCATGCGAGGTTGGCTACAATAGATGTGCCTCCTGTACCGCCTTTTATCCCTTTTATAAAAACTCTTTGCACTTTATTAAGCTACCTATTTATTTTGTGGCATTAACTGCACTGTCTATTTCCTTTAATAAAGGATACTTATTTATTGTTTTTATATTTTGTTGTTGATTAACGATTTCGACATAATCGTCACTTTGGCCGCCAAAACGATGCGATAAGTTTTTAATGTCATTTGATGTTAACGTTTTTGACTCTTTAAAAGCTAAACTTCTCATTGATAGTTATACTGCTTTGTTAATAGACTTTATTTTTTAAAGTGGACTTTATTTAGCTATTATATATAGAATAGCGCTTAAAACTAGTGAAAAAGTATTTTAAAATAAGGGTTTTTAATTGCATCAGCTTAATATATCGGGATTAGAGCCTTTTGCCAAAGAGCTACAAACGGCCTCAAGCTATGCTGTTTTAGCGCCTCAAGACAATATAGTTATCGAATTTTCGTTACAAATAGTTAACGAAGGTTGCGCAGGCAATATATTTATTGCATCTGCGCAGATTGAATCTTTTTTTGAGCTTCCTTCCTCAACTAATTTAATTACAGCTTATGAAAATAACCAGGTGCATTCATTTTCATTTAGCGCACAAAATAAAGATTTTGGTATTAAAGAGTTAGTAAAAAAAATGCTCAGTGAACTAAGTATTTACTCAGAAATAACCGAATCCTTAGTGTTTATTCATTTAAGTACGATGCAATTAGAGTCTATAAAAGAGCCAGAAGTTGAACAGCTGATGGAGTACTTTACGAAGTTTACTAAGCGCACTAATGCAACTTTGTTATTATTAGTGTCTGGCCCTGAAGTTGTTAAGTATCGCTTTTTAATCAGGCGTTTAAATAAATTATTCGATGGCAGTGTTTTTATTGATAATGATGCTGCAATACGTACCATCGACTATGATTACTGGCGCCATAGCACAGGTATATTAGCTAACGAGCAATATCAGTTGGTTTTTAAACACAATAAATTAATAGCAAAGCAAGCTATAGGTAACGAAGTAGAAAAGCCCGGTAGTAAGAACTTTTTTGATGAAGACGATGTGTGGCTTGTACAAAATGCAGTTCCTGAGGGGACTAAGTTGCCAGCACATTATCGCATTGTGGATGATAATAAAGACCTATATAAAAAAGGTCCCAGAATAGAAGCTGCTACGCTTGTTTTTTCGGTAACCCGATATACTGATCTAAAACAACTAGCAACACATTGTTTTGAATTAAGAAAACACTGTGGTCGTTGGCTAAAGTTAGTAATTCAAAATGTTGATGGTATTATTCGTCATCAAGATGAGTGTTTATTTTTAACTCTTGGAGTAAACCTTATTTTATATAGTTTTTCTGAGCCGTCACGATTATTATCGCAAATTCAGTCAATTCAAGGTTTTCAATTCTCCAGACCCTTACCGCCTTCTGTTGAGCATGTACTGCAGTACACAGAAAATACTTTTTCGAAGGGGTATTTACCTTTTATAGAATTTACTCGCCAGGTTGAAATACACAGCAACTCCGCGGTTAATTTAGGAGTGAGTGGTGTGTTAGTCAAATTAGAGCTATTACCAAGAATAGACCCTATACATCCGCTGCATTTATTTCACATAAAGCGCGAAGGGGATGTGTTAAGTGTTGCTGAAAATACAATTTATTTATATTTACACGCGTGTAGAGAAAATGATGTAGATAATGCGATTAAACATTTATTTAAATTAGAAATTAGTGACTTTTTTGTACAGCAAAATTTGATGTCGGAGCATTTTTATATTCAACAAGAATGTAAGCAACTTAGGCGTTATTATAAAGACAAAAATGTAATTGATTACTCTAAACAATTAACTGAAAACAACAGTTATGAGTTTGCCCCAAGTTTTATTAATAATTCAGCTATTGATATAGACAGCCCCGAACTTGTTATTACAGAGCGCGCAGATGCAACGCCTATTATAATGAAACTAAGGATATAAATTATGAGTATGAATCAATTTATTATTACGACCTTATTGGCAATGTTGCTCGGTGGTATATTGTGCCTAGCGGGTTCGTTTATATTATCTAAATTAAAAACATACTATCTACAGCTCACTTTTAAACACCAAGTTTTAGAGCCGTACATGTTTAAAAAAAATGAAAAGGACAAACCGTGAAGTTATCGGGTTTAGGTATTTGGAATCTCTATTTTTTAGTAAAGTTTGTACTTTTTTATTATGGTGCCATAAAATTTGATTTTTTAAGTAATGCTGCTTTAGCTGCCTTATTTGCACTTACCTTTAGTAATTCACAAGTAGATAAGCTAAAGCACTTTATTGGCGCGGTGTTTGCGATTGTATTGCTTTATAAAGATTCATGGTTACCTCCAATTGATAGATTAACCAAACAAGCGGGAAATATTCAAGATTTTAGTTTAGGTTATTTTGTTGAGTTGTTTGGCCGCATAGTTAATTACGATATGCTGTTGGGCTTATTTATTATTGTTATTTGTTTTTGGTATACCTCGCAGTGGATCCGCTTTACTACAGTAACAATAGCTGGATTAATTTTTATAGGTTACCAAGGTGCGTTAAAGCCAAATGATATGGCAGTGTCGGTGCAAAATGCGCCTAATCAAGAGCAAGTGTTTAGCAATACTGCTGTAGTTACCCAAAAGCTAGATTCAGCAGATCAGCAATTAAATGATTTTTATAAGCAGCAGAGCCAATTAGTTAGCTACTTTCCAGATGAGTATAACGGCACGCAATTTGACGTTGTTGTTTTAAATATATGCTCCCTAGCTATTGCAGACTTAAACGCTATAGGCGTGAGTTTAGATGATGTTTATAGTGATTTTGATATTGTTTTTTCTGATTTTAATTCAGCTACGTCCTACAGTGGTCCTGCCGCTATTAGGTTACTACGGGCAAGTTGTGGGCAAACAAGCCAACCAGCACTATTTGATGATGCGCCAGAGCAATGTCACTTATTTAATAACCTAGAAAAGCTAGGATACGACAGTCATTTAGTTATGAATCATGATGGCCATTTTGACGGCTTTAAAGATTTAGTGAAAAAGCAAGGTAAGCTAAATAGCCCACTATTTGACACCACATCATTACCTGTTGCGCAGTATAGCTTTGACAGTAAACCTATTTATTCAGACGGGGCGGTACTAAATAGTTGGCTTGAAGAGCAAGGCGATAGCTGCGCACCATGCGCTATGTATTACAATACGATTAGCTTGCACGATGGCAATCAACTGGCTAATAGCAGGCGCATGAATAGTGATGAAAGTTATCCTGTTAGACAACAAAATTTATTTTCAGATATTAATCAGTTTATTAAAAACTTAGAAAAACGCGGCCGCAACGTGATGCTAATGTTAGTGCCAGAGCATGGCGCTGCACTGCAAGGCGACAAAGTACAATTTGCAGGGCTGCGCGAAATACCAAGCCCTTCAATAGTAACAGTGCCAGCGGCAATTAAGTTTATAGGTCCTGACTTGCCTCGTATGTCGCAAATAACAGTGGCAAATACAAGCAGCTACTTTGCTCTATCTGAGCTGATAACTAAGGTGATGAAGAGTAATTACTTTGCAGGGAAAAGTAATAATATGGCAGAATTAGTGAGCCAGTTACCCACTTCGCAAAAAGTAGCAGAAAATGCCGGAACAATAATGATGTATGTTAATAAACGTCCATATATTCAATTAGATGGCGGTGAGTGGACTTTATATCCCCGAGGGTGAGTTATTTTTTTATATTTAGCTCAAGCAAAAAAAATGCATATATGTCCAAATTTGTTTACATTAAACTATCCAGCTGATCAGAGTTAGCGTATTATTCAGCGCAAATAGTTTCCCCTTATTTGAGGCTGTATGCGTTTAGATATTCATTGTGCGGATCGAGTTGGTATTGCTCAAGAAATCCTTAATATTTTAGTTAACTATAATGTTGATTTAAAAGGGATTGAAGTCGACTCAGTTAATTGTCGTATGTATGTTAGCTTTCCTGAAATAGAATTTGAGCAGTTTCAAAAAATCATGCCATCAATTCGCTTAATTGATGGTGTGCATGATGTACGCACCACGGCATTTTTACCCTCAGAGCGTGAACATAACGAATTAAATACACTACTAAGAGCACTACCCGATGGCGTTATTTCAATAGATGCCAAAGGTTGGGTGCGTTTATGTAATGACGCAGCGTGCAAAGATTTACAACTAACAGAAAAAGAAGTTATTGGTGCCAATATTAATAACTTACTTAAAGGTTTTAATTTTACTCGCTGGCTTGAGGGTAAAGAAGTACTTGGCCAAACTACGCGCGTAGAAGTGGCAGGTGAAGATTTTATTGCGGATATTTTACCCATTGCTGTTCCGCAAAGTAACGAAGGCGATGTGCTAGCCGGTGCGGTAATAAATATTAAATCGCAAAGTCGCTTAGGCCAACAAGTAAGTGCTTTTAGACGCTATGGACAAGAGAGCTTTGCTACTATTCATAACTTTAGCACTGCAATGCGCCGAGTGGTGCGTGAAGCGCGTAAAATGGCGCAGTTAGAAGCGCCTATTTTAATTACTGGCGAAACCGGTACTGGTAAAGAGTTGCTCGCACGTGCATGTCATTACGCTTCTAATCGCTCTGTTAAGCCTTTTATTGCTTTGTCGTGTGCTTCGCTACCCGATGATGTGGCCGAATCTGAATTATTTGGTTATGCCGGTTACGAAGAAAACGCCGCGCCAAAACGTGGCGTACTTGAACAAGCCGATGGCGGTACTGTATTTTTGGATGAAGTGGGCGAAATGTCTACTCAATTACAAACCAAGTTACTGCGCTTTTTACAAGATGGCACATTTAGAAAAGTAGGCGATGAAAACGAAGTAAAAGTTAATGTACGTATTGTTGCTGCCACTCAAAAAGACTTGCCTGCTATGGTGCAAGAAGGTGTTTTTAGAGAAGACTTATATTACCGTATTAACGTTTTAACGCTAGAAATAGCACCTCTGAGAGATCGCAAAGCCGATGTGGGGCCGCTTGCTGAGCACTTTATTCAAAAGTACGCACAGCAAAATGGTCATGACGTGCCGTTGTTATCACAAGAGTGTTTAAGCTTTTTACAAGATTATCCGTGGCCGGGTAATGTACGCCAATTAGAAAACGCAATTTACCGTGCTGTGTCTTTGTTAGATGACAGTGAATTACGCGTTGAGCATTTACAACTCCCTACATTTACCCATGATTTAGGGTATTTAGAATCAGATTTTGAAGGCTCACTTGATCAAGCAGTTAAACGCTTTGAGGCTACGTTATTACGTAAGCTATATCCTGCTTATCCTAGCTCACGCCAACTAGCAAAGCGCCTTGGTTTAAGCCACACCGCGGTGGCAAACAAGTTACGTGATTATGGTATTAATCGTAAAACAGTAAAAGTTTAGTAACGCAAAGTAATAACTATAAGCTTAAACGTGCGCGGGTAGCTTATAGTTATTTACTTTAATAAAGTAAACTTTGGCTAAACGCGTGTGATACACTTAATTTAATTTTAACTGGTAAGACCTCTGCTGTGAACTTATACATTCGACTTATTTTATTGTTTTTTAAAATTAAACGTAACCATGACTATCAACACTTACTTGATACGGTAGATATTGATTACAAAGCCCTACCTACAGATTGCGATATAAACTTACATTTAACTAATTCACGTTACTTGGCTATGATGGATTTATCGCGCACTTGGTTGACAGAGCGGGTGGGTTTATTAAAGCACATATTAAAACGTCGTTGGTTTCCAATTGTAAACGCGACTGCTATTACTTATATTCGCGATATAAAACCTATGCAGCGTTATACAATTAGCACCCGTTTAGTGGGCTGGGATCATAAGTACTTTTATATAGAGCAAAAATTTCACTCTCAGCGTGGCTTACACGCAATTGCTTATGTACGCGGCGTATTTAAAAGTAAAAAGGGCATAATTAGCATTGAAGAAATGCTGGAAGTAGCTGACTTTAAAGGTGTAGCCCCTATTTTACCAAGTGAAGTAATGCACTGGAAAGAAATGTTAGAGCAGAAAAAAGTAACTAATTTACCACGATAATAATAGTTAACCTGAGCTCTGGTTAGTTATGAGTAATAATCAATAGTTGAAAAAAAAGGCCTTACGGCCTTTTTAACACACATGCTTATTACTATTAAAAGCTGTATTTAACCCCAAACATCGCCACAATTGGGTCAATTTTAACGGTTGACGTTAATGCTTGAGCGCCATCGGCATAGACAGTTGCATCAGTTTCAATATCCATAATTGAAACCATAGCGTGTAGGCCCCATTTTTCATCTATTTTATAGTTAGCACCCACTTGCGCTACAAAGCCAAACGAATCATCAAGTTTAACTTCTACATCATCTGTTCCAAGTACTGTTTTTAGTGCTTGAGAAGGTTGCTCATCAAAGAAAGTTGTATAGTTAACACCTACACCAACAAAAGGGCGAAACGCGTAGCTTGAATCTAAAAAGTGATATTGCGCTACTAACGAAGGAGGTAAATGCTTAATGTTAGCTATTTTATTGCCCGCTAAACCACCCGCGCCATTTATATCATGTGAAAACGGTGTAGCTGCAATTAACTCTAACATCCATTGCTCATTAAAAGCATAATCAACAGTAATACCTAACTGAGTATCTGAACCCGGATTAAGTCCTAGGGCAGAATTTTCGTTAATTGGTGAGCTAGTACTATCAGGGTTTACGTTTATAGCACCCACGTTTACGCTAAAGTTAGCGTGTGCAGCAGGAGAGAGTGCTAATAAAGAGGTGAGTAATGCAATGCTTAATTTAGTTTTCATGTTGTTCTCCAAGAACTACTTTGTGATTGCCGCTATTATTATTCATTAACACAAACAATAACTTGTTTTAGATCAAGGTTTCAGAAATGTTTGAAGTTAGCAAAATCATTTATTGATTTAGATTAAGTTTCTCCACAGTACATAACAAAAGCTATTGACTTATTTAGGTAATATTCAGAATAAAATCAGCCAAGTTTGTTAAACTTATCTTTATGTCTCCTTTTCAATATTAAGCAGGTTAAATGAACGCTACCCAGCAGCTGTTTCTTCATGGTTCAATTTCTAAAGCGCTGCTTAAGTTAGGTATTCCTATAATTTTAATCAATGTTTTACAGTCGGCGTATCAACTCACTGACGCTTTTTGGGTGGGGCGTTTAGGGGCTGCGCAAGTTGCTGCTGTGTCTATTAGTATGCCTGTTACTTTTTTAGTCATTGCCATAGGTGCAGGTTTGGCGATGGCAGGGGCTATTTTATCGGCGCAATATATGGGAGCAGGGCAGCAAGACAAAGTAAATCATGTTGCCGCGCAAACTATGTTAATGGTGACGCTAACAGCCATAGTGCTGGGGGGCATAGGTTATATGCTATCGCCTTATTTTTTAACCCTTTTAGGCGTAGAAGACGCTGTTTATGGCGATGCACTTAAGTTTATGCATGTATCGTTTATTGGGGTTATTTTTGTATTTATTTATGCCATGTTCCAATCGTTAATGCGTGGTATTGGCCAAACAAAAGTACCGCTAATTATTGTGAGCGTGACCGTATTGCTTAATTTTGTACTCGATCCGTTATTTATTTTTGGCTATGGCAGTTTTCAAGGCTTAGGGGTAATGGGAGCTGCACTGGCAACTTTAGTAACGCAGAGCTTAGCTGCACTTGCTGGGGTAATTATATTTTTACGCGGCCGTCATGGTATTCAATTACAGCTAAAAAGTTTTTACCCCGATTGGCAATATATAAAACAAGCCTTCTTTTTAGGCGCTCCGGGTTCAATTGAATTGTCGGCTCGTGCTTTTGGTTTAATTATCATGTCTTTTTTAGTGGCAAGTTTTGGCACGCAAACGATTGCATCTTACGGTGTTGGCTCCAATGTTTTACAAATGGTGATGATCCCAGCAATGGGTTTGTCGATGGCTGTGTCTACATTAGTGGGGCAAAATATGGGCGCAGGAAACCCCAAACGCGCTGCGCAAATAACTCAGCTTGCTAGTTTATGGGGCTTACTAGGCCTGTCGTTTGTGGGAGGGGTAGCCTATTATTTTGCCGAGCATTTAGTTGCATTTTTTATTCCCGATGATGGGGCTGTAATCGCTAAAGGCGCAAAATTTATTCGCATAATGTGTTTAACTTGGGGGGGAATTGGTGTACAACTTTGTGTCGTGGCTGCTTTTAGGGCATCAGGCAATATGCTTAATGCTATGTTAGTTGCCCTGTTATCACAGGGGGTTGTACAGTTTCCTGCGGCGTATATTTTATCTAAACATACGCAATTAGGAGATCACGGTATTTGGTATTCATTTGCCATTACCAACGTAGTTATTGCGCTTATTACCTATGCGTGGTTTGCTCAAGGTTCGTGGCAAAAAACTATTTTAACCAAAGAAGACAAAGACATAGCAAAAATTAGCCAAGAAGCTTTCATCGAAGAAGGCAGTCACTAAACATTGCGGTGGGGTTTGCTGCCGTATAATTAATTTTATAAGGAATAACTATGTCTGTTTTGGTTGCTATAGGGGATCGTGATAATTCTAAGCTGGTGTCGCAGTTACAAGCACGCTTACCTAATATACACATTGAGCAATACTCACAGTGTGAAGATTTCAGTAAAGTTGAGTTTGTATTAGCCTGGTATGCACCAAAAGAACTATGGGCACAATTACCTAATTTAAAAGTGGTGTCGTCGTTTGGTGCTGGGGTTGATAGCATTGATTTAGACTTGCTGCCAGAGCATGTTGAAGTAGTGCGTATTGTTGACTCCCAATTAGAAGTAGATATGGCCGAGTATGTACTTACTCACGTATTGGCGCAAAAACTACAATTAAAAGAATATTATCAAAAACAAGCCGCAACGCAATGGAAACCAAATCGGGTATTAAGTCACAACAAAGTGGCTATTTTAGGCTTTGGTCAATTAGGCAGAGCTTGTGCGCAAAGACTCGTTGATAATGGCTTTAGCGTGAGCGCGTGGGCACAAAGCCATAAAGACGTGAATAACGTGACCATGTATTATGGAGAACATGGGCTAAACGAAATGCTGCCTAATACAGATTATTTAGTGTGCTTATTACCGCTGACCGAAAACACGGCCGGAATTATTAACAAAGATTTATTGGCTAAATTACCCGCCCATGCAGTATTAGTAAATGCGGCACGCGGCCAGCACGTAATAGAAGCTGATTTATTACAGGCACTTAATAGTGACCGTTTACGCGCCGCCACGCTTGATGCATTCGATCAAGAGCCATTACCAAGTGAGCATCCATATTGGCTGCATCCTAAAATAACCATAACACCACATTGCGCTGCATTATCAGATGTTAACTGCGTTATTGAACAAATTGAAGTGAGTATTCAATGCTTAACTAATGGCACACCACTTAAAAACCGGGTTGATAGAACCAAAGGCTATTAGCCACAAAGAAAATGATTTGATAAACATCTTGTTAACAGGTGTAATTTTTATTATTGTATGAAACTTATTCTTACTAATAAAAATAATATCGAGAATACTATGAAGTCTAATCAGGGCGGCGTTAAATTAAGTTTAGTGGTTATATCTATTATAATTTTAGGAGTATCGGCATGGTTTAACCAAGCAAATGCTTGCGAGCTTGCGCTAATACTCTATTAAAACAAAACCTATGCTGAGTTTTTATCAAACCTAGCATAGGTTTTTTGCTATAAGCACTAAAATTATCTCCTTAATTAGTTATCTAATTTAAGTCCTCAGTATGCTGCTTGTTGTATCACACCACAATTTCATTCTTATATTGCTAATAGTTATCGGGTTAGTCCAGATTGACGATGATAGTTGCTCAGCGTCAGCCTTATGCTGGGTGCTAAATTAATAAGCACGACATCGGAGATAAGAATGACGACAGCACCTAAGTACGTAGAAGGGCATAACCTGTTACGCGGGAAATCGGTTTTAGTAACGGCCGCCGCAGGCGCGGGCATTGGCTTTTCAGCCGCATTACGTGCAGCCGAAGAAGGGTGCCGGGCATTAATGATATCTGACATTCATCCACGTCGTTTAGATGAAGCTGTAGCTAATATAAAAGCGCAAACAGGTTTGCAACAGGTATTTGGCCAATTGTGCGACGTAAGCCAAGAAGAACAGGTTCAGGTATTGATCAATGCAGCAGAGGATAAACTCGCAGGTGTTGATGTGCTTATTAATAATGCAGGACTAGGTGGTCAAACCGCTGTAGTAGATATGAGCGACGAGCAGTGGAGTAAGGTGATGGACATTACTCTTACCGGTACATTTCGTATGACCCGTGCAATGCTGCCATTTATGCAACAACGCAAGGCAGGTGTAATCATTAATAATGCTTCAGTATTGGGTTGGCGAGCACAAAAAGAGCAAGCACATTACGCCGCTGCTAAAGCCGGTGTTATGGCATTTACTCGCTGCTCGGCATTAGAAGCTGCTGAGCATGGAGTGCGAATTAACGCGGTATCGCCATCAATCGCTTTACATGAATTTCTTAAAAAAGCCTCAAGTGCCGACGTACTTGAGCAATTAGCCTCAAAAGAAGCCTTTGGTCGTGCTGCCGAAGTATGGGAAATCGCCAACGTGATGATGTTTTTAGCCAGCGATTACTCGTCTTACATGACGGGCGAAGTTGTGTCTGTTAGTTCACAGCGTGCTTAGGGGGGCAAAATGGCAAATAAAATAATTACTAGCAAAACGCAATTACTTGCTTCAACCGGACTTGATTTAGGCGTAAGCGACTGGATTGCAGTAGAGCAAAGCCGTATTGATATGTTTGCCGAGGCAACGGGAGATCATCAATGGATCCATGTCGATCCCATTAAGGCTGCAGAAGGCCCATTTGGCGCATGTATTGCGCATGGTTATTTAACCCTGTCATTAGTTAATTATTTTTTACCTCAGTTGGTAGATGTGCAAAATATAAGCATGGGAGTTAATTACGGCTGCGATAAAGTACGCTTTCCTAATGTGGTTACAGCGGGCAGTAAAGTACGCGGCACAGGGCAAATAATTAGTGTGGAAGAAGTTAAAGGCAGTGTGCAAGTGATCACGCGAGTAACCATTGAAGTGGCAGAGCAACAAAGGCCAGCCTGCGTGGTAGATACCATTAGCCGTTACTCGTTTGTCTAAATGTTTTGGTTAAGCACGACTAAAGCATAACACTTAAACAGCTAGCGGTTATGTTACAAATAATAGTATTAAATTGCTTAATATAAGAGTGCAATTTAAGAATAACGGTTATTGATAAAAGGTTGGATTTAATTACACAAACGAGGGGTAACATGGTCAATACTGATACGCGTTATATTATTTGGTTGCTGGATTTTTTATCTAGCTTGGGAATGGATACCAACACCATTGCTGCCAACAATGGTATCAGTCGCAGTGAGCTCCACAAACCTAATGTGCTCATTAATGCTAAACAGCATCGAGGTTTACTAACTGATGCACAGCAGTGTTATGAGGGCAGCGATCTTGGACTCATATTAGGTTTAAAACGCTCTATTGCTACCCACGACCAACTTGCATATTTAATGATGAGCAGCGCGACGCTGCGCGATGCCAGCCATATTGGGCTTAAATATCAAAATTACTCAGGCCGCTTTTCTGGTAATTTAGTAGTGACCTCCTTTAGTGAAATTCAAGCCGAAGGCTGTTATCAAATTGACGCTAAAACTGAGCTGGGTGAATTGCGTGTATTAGCAATAGAAGATTTACTTGCCAATATAGTCACTACTTGTCGTTGGGTGCTTGGTCAAGCATTGCCTATTACTAAACTACGTTGTAATTATCCGGCGCCAGTTCATGCTGAGCGTTACCAAGCCATTTTTAATTGCCCCGTCGAATTTGATGCCCCAGTAACCCAGCTATTTTTTGATGCTGCGATTTTGGATCAACGACTCCCGCAGTCGAGCCCAGAAAGTGTCAACTTTTATAAAAAACTGTGCGAAGAAAAAAGCATTACTCGAAATCATGGCGACATAGCATGGCGCTTGTCGCAAATTATTGTTGAAGATCCTGCCAGTCCTCCATCGCTGCACGATGCAGCACTAAAGCTGCATTGTAGTTGCCGTACCTTGAGCCGTAAGTTATTGGCGCAAGGTTGGCGCTATCAACAATTAATCGATCAAGTACGAGAGATACATGCGCGGCGACATTTGAGCGATCCTACGTTATCAATCACCCGCATTGGTCAGCAACTTGGGTATGCCGATAGTTCGGGGTTTCATCGCGCTTTTAAAAAATGGACTGGGTTGTCGCCAAGTGCTTTTCGCCATGCGTTATTTGCGGTGCGCTAATCGCTAGTTAATGGCCAGATCGGATAACAACTTGGCGCAATGAGACAAGCTTTATTAACCACTCAGACCTATTATTTTAACCATGATTTAACATGTTTATTTTGCACAGCAACAGGAAGGTATAATAATAATGAAAAAATATGATGGCCTTAATCAATCAATGCTAGAGCGCTTTGCAACTCGTCCGGGTCGCAAAGAATTATTACCAGAGTTAAGCGAAAAAGCGCAAGTTGCGCTTATGTGTCGCATGCTTATTCGTGAAGGATGGGATGAGCATATTGCAGGGCATATTACTTACCGATTAGAAAACGGTAATATTTTAACTAATCCATGGGAGCTCGCTTGGGGGGAGTTAACCGCCAGCGATATCGTTACGCTAGACCCAAAGGGGAATGTGCTTGATAGTGATTGGAATGTGACCCCAGCGATAGGTTTGCATTTACAGCTGCACGCAATGCGACCTGATGTACATGTTGTTATTCACAATCATCCGCATTGGAGTGGTATTTGGGCTTGTATGCAAAAAGTGCCGCCAGTATATGACCAAGCAAGTGCTTATTGTGGTGTTGAATTACCACTTTATGATGAATATGAAGGCACCTTTGAAAACGAAGCAACTAGCTTATCAGCAGTTGAAGCGCTCGGTGATGCTAAGTGGGCATTACTGGCAAACCACGGCTCGTTAGTGGTGGGTAAAAATCTGCGCCAAGCACACCTAAGAGCAATTACTTTAGAGTGGCGCAGTAAACGCGCGTATGAAGTGGAATTAGCAGGTGGCGGACGACCATTAAGTGATGAAGAAGTTAAAAAAGTGTCTATTGCTGACGACAACGGTTTCCCTTTTGTTTGGGAAGCAATGGCGCGTAAAGAATTACGCCTAGATCCAGGTTTAGTCGACTAAATTTGTCGGATTCACTTAGCTAAGTAGAAGGAATAAAAAATGAAGCTTACAGTAACTCCGCTTGATAATGTTGGCGTAGAAGTGTCGGGTTTCGATATTAACGAGCCACTTACCGATGAAATAAAAGCTGAACTAAAAGCACTATGGTACGAACACGCTATTTTAGTGTTTCGTGATCAGGATATTAGCCCTGAAAAGCAAATTGAGTTTAGTCGCATTTTTGGCCCGTTAGAATTACATCCGTTAAAAGTTACCACCAGTGATAAATATCCAGAGTTATTTGTGCTACAAAATGGTGGCCCTATGGATAAGTTTCAAACTGCTTTTTATAAAGGCGAAGAAATTGTGGGTCGGTTAGATTGGCACATGGATTTGCATTATACAGCGCGTCCAAATCATGGTGCACTGTTGCGCGCTGTGGTGGTGGCAGCAGAAGATGGCATGACCGGTTTTGGCGATTTAGCAAAAGCGTACGATGCACTCGACGACGACACTAAAGCTTTAATTGAACAGCTAGAAGTGGTTTACAGCTTTAGTATGCAGCGCCGTCATATGCGCTACGTTAACTTAGACGGTTATGAGCCTGGCCCTAACAGCCCAACAAAACCAACCGACATTGGCTTTCCTGACTTTTCAGACGCTGCTTACCCTATGGTAGTTACACACCCGATCAGTGGCCGTAAAGTACTTGAGGTGGTAGAGCAGTTTTTAGATAGAGTTGTTACTCCACAGCAATTTGGTTTATCGAATGATGAATCTATAGAGCTACTTGAGCGACTTGTTGCGCATGTACAAAAGCCGGAATTTACTTACTTTCATAAATGGCGCGAAGGCGACATGGTACTGTGGGATAACTGGCGTGCAATGCACTGCACTACCGGCACTAAGCCAGGGATCAATCGCGTTATTAACCGCACCACCATTGAGGGCGATATAACGCTTGGCCGTGTGTTAAAAACAGAATAACTTTACATCTATTGCAGCAGCTTAAATTAACCAGCTGCTGCTTTTTTATATCTTTCATTAATACTTACCAGCCTCTACACGACATTTCAATCTGCTAATTTTTAATCTATAGCATGCACTTAATATACTTGCTTTTAATACGCAGATTTATTACCTAAGCAGAATAAGTAAGTTAAACCGTTACGCAGTTTGCTATAACGGTTGTTAAATTAAGTGCTAGGGCGTGTTTATTTTTCGAGGTTAAATTGGCAGGTGCTTAGCGGCGCTGCGCCCAGCGAGCCTGCCAAAAAAAGTGGCATCTCCAACCGACATACCACTGGCATATCCCTTGGCTGTACGTGGTAATCCCGCGGTGGCTCGACCAGCTGCATAAAGCCCACTTATTATTTCATTGTCTAAATTAACCACTTCACCCGTAGTGAATGTTTTTAGCCCACCAAGCGTAAATATGAGCGGGCCTTTGGTGCCGGGCATAATTACAGCAGTCATTTCACTTGCAGAGTATTCTAATAAGGCAAAAGGGGGCTTGTTTAACGGTTTTAGCCACTCGGCGGTTTTATGAAATAGTGGGTCTTGTTTATTACTGGCGTGCTGATTAAAGTAGCTAACAGTTTGCTCAAGTATACCGGCCGGGAAGGGCGCTTCACTGGCAACTTCTGCTATGCTATCGCCAGTGGCAACAATGGCTGCACGTTGTAAATAATGCGACGCCTCAAAATCCTCTTCTTGTACTAACAAATAAAACTTTTGCTCAGCTTGTTGGCAAGAATAATGCGCCAATCTGGCTAAATACGCATCTTCATTTATATAACGCTGACCGTGTTTATTTAGTAAAATACCGTAGGTTAGCTTTGCTGGTGGATAGAGCGGAAACGACATAAAAGCCTGTTCCATATTAATTGTTTGCCCGCCGACTGCTTGGCCTAATTGAATACCATCCCCCATATCGAAGGTGTTGCCATAAGGTACGCAATACTCAAGTAGCTCAGGCATATATTGACGTGTCATGGTGTCGTTCATTACAAAGCCACCGGTGGCTAATACCACACCACGAGTTGCACGAATCGCAATTTCTCGGTTGTCGCGCTTAGCAATTACGCCGCAAACACGATTGTTTTTATCTACTAATAAAGCAATAGCGCGACAATCATTAATTACCTCAGCGCCCGCGCCTGCGATGCGCTGCATTATGGCATCCATAAATATTTTACCGCCTTCGTCGCCCACTTTAGAGGGCACGTGACCGCGTGGAACGGGCTTAGCAATGGTATTAAAAGGGTGAGCTTTTTCATTACCGGTAAATAATAACGACTCATCACTGAGTGGCACTACTGTACGCTCTAAAAAGGCTGCGCGTTTATAAGGTACACCAAGGGATTCAACCCAATCAAAATGTCCTGCAGCGCCTTGTGCATAACAACGCATCTTATCTTCATCGCCATACGGGCCAAGTGCTTCGCGTAAATAAGCCAGCATGTTTTCGGTGCTATCTTCTAAACCTAACTCTTTTTGTAATGCAGTGCCGCCACTGCCGCCTAAATACATTTCACAGCTTGATAATGCAGTCGAGCCACCCCCAGCACTGGCACGTTCTAAAATAGTAACCTTAGCACCTAAGGTTACAGCTTCTAGTGCGGCGGCGGCTCCTGCGCCGCCATAACCGCACACGAGTACGTCGGTGCTAATATCAAAGTGACTAATCGATTCAAAAGCGCGAACTTTGTGTGTGCTTAGTATTGGGTTCAAGTTATATCCTTATAAGTATTTAATATTTAGTGTTTAAAACTTGCCACTGCGCATCATGGCGTCCATACCACCATCTACATAAATAATGCTGCCATGCACAAAAGAGGCTTGGGCTGATTGTAAAAAACTGACCGCATCGGCAATTTCACTTGGCTGACCATTGCGACCAATAGGCGCAACAAAGTTACGTACGGCTTCGCCAAAACGTGGATCTTGCTTAGAGGCTTCGTGCAGTGGAGTTTCAATTGCACCAGGCGCAACTAAGTTAATACGTACGCCGGTACTCCCCGTTTTAACGGCTAAACGACGACAATGCACAGTGAGTGCATATTTAGACGCAGAATAGGCTATTTGTGGTTGGCCAAACTCATCTGCCAGTGCGCGAGCGGCTGGCTCATCATTGTTGAGCATTAACTCAATAATAGGATGTGGATCTGCCACTTGTTGACTAGCGGCCACTGAGCCAATAACGGTAATAGCTGGCTGCTCACCTTTAGCGAGTGCAGGTTGAAGTAATTCAATTAACTCGGTTGAGCCAAAATAATTAACCGAAACCACTAAACTGCTACTTGGTGCGGTAACGCCAAGGCCCGCACAACAAACTAGGCCATCTAGTTTACCATTGGCTAATTTGATAACTTGCTCTGCGGCATTAGCGCGACCTTCGGGGGATGATAAATCGGCATTAACCTCGGCTTGATGGCGGTCTATGCCGATCACAGTATGACCTGCTGCGCGTAGTTTTTCACAAACGGCGGCGCCAATCCCTGATGCTGAACCTGTAACTGCGGTAACTGACATAATAAACTCCTAGCATTATTGGTTAATAGTAATTAAAACAAAGTTTAATTTACTGAATGGGTTTTATGAGTTGTTTTGCTTGATAAGATTTTAATTTAAACAGTAAAAATACCGATATTAATGTTGTACTCGTACTAATAAGTAAAGCATAACGTAAGGATTCAACACCGGCCACCTCGCTAAATACTTCACTAAGCACGCCCACCAACATAGGCCCAACACCTATGCCTAAAAAAGTAATCAGCACGGTTTGCATTGAAATAGCCAATGCCCGCTGAGTGCCCGGTACAATTGAAGTGAGTAATGTGAGACAAGGGCTAACCCACCATACAGAAAAGAAACTCGCTAAGGTGCAAAACAGCATAGCAAATGGAATACCGGCAAAAAATAGGTCATCGCCTAAGCCTTTAGGCCATAAAAAATATATAACAATAAATACCCACCCCAGTATATGGCCTAGTATAGGTAGCCATAAAACACCTTTTCGTCTGGCGATTCTATCAGCCAAATAGCCACTAGAAAGAATTCCAATCGCTGCCGCACCGCCGCCAAAAAAGCCTGCCATCATGCCGGCTTGGCTCAGTGTTAAGTCGTGGCTGCGTACTAAAAAAGTGGCATTCCACATGCCAAACGCATTTGCGCCTAACGTTGCAATGGCGCTTGAGCAAACTAATAGTCGATAATCTTTGCGCTTTAACAATGCTTTTGTTGATGCTCTAAAACCTGTGGTTAGTGCAGGCTGCAGCGGTGAAGTTGGAGAGCTAATGGCATCATCGTATTGACCGCGTTTAGGTTCGGGCATCACAAAAAATAGCAAAAAAGAAATAAACAAAGCGGGAGTAGAGATAATAAAAAAGGTTTCTCGCCATCCATACAGCTCTACCCAATATGCACCTAAGGTAAGCGCAATAATGGCGGCAAAGGTAGCGCCAGAGGTAAAACAGCTAATCGCAAATGAGCGTCGCTCAACCGGGTAACTGTCCGAAAGTAACGATAAAGAGGCCGAAGTAACCGGTGCTTCAGCTACTGCCACCAACATACGCATTATTAGTAAACTAATAAAGCCTGCAGTTATGCCGCTAAGTGCTGTAATAATGCCCCACACTAATGCGCTGGCGGCTAACAAACGTGTGCGGCTCACTTTGTCAGCAAGTCTGCCGGCCGATAAACCGGTTAAAGTAAATACAATGGCAAAACCTAGGCCAGTTAATAAGCCCATTTGCGCATCTGAGGCGCCAAATTCAGCTTTGATGGGTTCAATCATCACCGCCATAATTTGTCGCCCAACAAAACTTTCTATATAAAATAAAGTAAGCACCAACAATAAAGCATGTTGGCGCCAATTAGATTTTTTTATGTTCAAGCTTTCGCCGCCTTTAAGGCCTTAGCCATAGTCATTGCGGTGTCGTCTATCATATCTTCTTGTCCGCCTACGGTTTTTAAGCGCCCGAGTTCAAGTAAAATATCACGTGCAGGTACACCGTATTTTTTCTCGGCGCGTTCTGCAAATAATAAAAATGACGAATAAACACCTGCATAACCCAAAGTTAATGAGTTTCGGTCAATACGAATAGGTTGATCCATCATTGGCATGACTAAGTCTTCAGCAACATCCATAATTTTGTATAAATCAATACCGTGATTAACTGCCATACGATCAAGTACTGCGGTAAATACTTCCAACGGCGTATTACCTGCACCGGCACCTAAACCGGCCACCGAACCATCGATGCGGTTAGCGCCCATTTCGATTGCCGCCAGCGAATTTGGAATACTCATGCCTAAATTATGATGACCATGAAAGCCAATTTCGGTCTCGCTGTTAAGTTCGCTGCGCAGTAACGCAATACGGGTACTTACGTCGTCGGGCAACATGTAACCAGCAGAATCCGTACAGTAAATACAGTTAGCACCGTAAGACTCCATTAGTTTAGCCTGTGCAAGTAGCTCCTCTGGGCTGATCATATGTGCCATCATTAAAAAGCCAACGGTATCTAAACCCATTTTACGCGCTGCGCTAATATGCTGCTCTGAAACGTCAGCTTCAGTACAGTGAGTAGCCACTCGAATTGTACTTACGCCATGATCATAAGCCATTTTTAAGTGATCAACCGTTCCTATGCCCGGAATTAATAACGCTGAGACTTTAGCTTGGGTCATTTTTGGCACTACAGCACTTAGGTATTCTTCATCGGTATGAGCAGGAAAACCATAATTAAGTGAAGAGCCGCCTAAACCGTCGCCATGGGTAACCTCAATTAAAGGAATGCCCGCCTGATCTAAGCCAGTGGCAATAGATACCATTTCATCTAAGCTAATTTGATGTTGCTTAGCATGCATACCATCACGTAATGACATATCGTGCAGGGTAACTTTTTTACCTTTTAAATCCATGATATTACTCCTTAAGATTGACTATCTGATGGCGATTGACCTAGCATTTGTAGTGCAAACATTTCTGCAGTACGCGCGGCCGACGCGGTCATTATGTCAAGGTTACCGGCATATTTAGGCAAGTAATCGCCCAAACCTTCAACCTCTAAAAATATAGACACTTTACGACCATCAAACACCGGGCCATTTTTTAGTTTATAGCCTGGAACATACTTTTGTACTTCAGCAATCATTTCATGCACAGATGCAGTGATAGCGGCTTGATCTGGCTCTGTTTCGGTTAAGCAATGGATGGTGTCGCGCATTAATAATGGTGGCTCAGCAGGGTTAATTATAATAATGGCTTTGCCTTTTTTAGCGCCACCAATTTGCTCCACTGCGCCTGAGGTAGTGCGAGTAAATTCATCAATATTTTGGCGTGTACCTGGGCCAACTGATTTTGATGAAACAGTGGCAACAATTTCACCATATTCAACCGGCTGTACGCGCGATACCGCAGCAACCATAGGAATAGTTGCTTGGCCGCCACAGGTCACCATGTTAACGTTTTTAATATCAGCATTAAGTTGATTTAGGTTAACCGGAGGCACACAAAAAGGGCCAATAGCCGCTGGGGTTAAATCTATCATCAACACGCCTTTTGCATTCACTTTAGCTGAGTTTTCACCATGCACGTAGGCTGAGGTTGCATCAAAAGCAATTTTGATTTCATCGGCTTCAATATGCGGTATTAAGCCATCGATACCGTCGGCGGTGGTTTTAATACCCAATTCGCGTGCGCGCGCTAAGCCTTCTGAGTCAGGGTCTATGCCTACCATCCAAACGGGTTCTAATATCTCACTGCGTTTGAGCTTATAAAGTAAGTCAGTACCAATGTTTCCTGAACCGATCAGGGCGCATTTAATCTTTTTCATGTTACTTCCCTCGTGGGTTAACTGTTAATCGCAAAAGCTGACAGAGCATGAACCGAGACCTTCGATCTCCATACTAAAATGATCGCCGCTGTTAGCATCTATTAGAGGAGCCAGAGCTCCCGACAGAATAATTTCGCCTTTTTTAAACTCTATACCATACTCGCCTAGCGTATTTGCCAGCCATGCAACTGCTTGCGCAGGATGCCCTTGTACTGCTGAGCCCACACCGGTTACTGCTTGTTTACCATTGTGTTTAACTACCATAGTGGCTGCAGCTAAATCGAGTGTGCTAGGGTCGGTATGTTTATCACCAATTACAAATACCCCGCATGAGGCGTTATCGGCCACGGTATCAACGATGGTGATTTGCCAGTTTTCGATACGCGAATCAACAATTTCAAAACACGGTGCCACCCAATCAGTCGCAGCAAGTACTTGCTCTGCGGTAACGTTTGGGCCTTGTAAGTCGTGTTTAAGGCAAAACGCAATTTCGCCTTCGGCGCGTGGTTGAATTAAATGTGATTTTTTAAGGCTAATATTACTGCCATCAGGGTGGTGCATAGTGTTGGTTAAAAAGCCAAAGTCGGGCTGATGCACATTAAGCATTTTTTGCACTGCTTCACTGGTAACACCAATTTTTTTACCAATGATTTTTTCGCCAGCCTGAGTGCGTATTGCCAGTGTTTTTAACGACACTTGATAGGCATCGTCGATTGTAAGCTCAGGGTTATTTTTAATTAATGGCGCAATAGGTGTGCGCTGTTGCTGCGCATCATAAAGAATTTGTGCTAAATGCTGTTGTAGTTCGCTCATGCGCTTTTATCCTCTGTAGACCAAAGATCAGGTAAGCCAGGATCGGTTTGATGAATAAGGCGTTTAAGTAATAGCTTTAATGCCATTACGTCGCCTGCACCAAGCTCTGTAATGAGCTCTTCTTCAATTACTTTTGCTTGCGCAATATGGTGTAGTGAGGTTTCTCGCCCAGCGGTGGTAAGTTGGTAATTGTCTTCGCTTTTTTGGCAAATAAGATCCTGCTTTTCTAAAAAGGCCATATCTTCAAGATTGACACTGTGGCCGGTATAATCAAGGTGGGTATTTAGCTGCTCTAAACTCAGATTTTGCTGAATATTTAATACCGATAATGCAAAAAAGTGTGAATCTTCCAGCGCTTGCTCATCGAGTACTTTACGCATGCGGTACAGCATTTGAAAATGTGAACGCCCAAGCAAGTAACCTAGTAAATCTTCGTTGTAGCTGCACTGTGGCGCTGTAGGTTCACTAGATAAGTTAACCGCTGCCCACGGTTTACGTGCAGTCATTGCGTACTGACCTTGCTGAAACACCAGTGGCGGTAGTGCTTGATGATCAAACCCCAGTACTTCACCTATAAAAATAAGATGATCCCCCCCATCGTGCGTTACCATATTACGACACTGAAAACGCGCGCTACAATCGGCAATAAGTGGTGCAGAGCTAATCCCCGCTTCGAGATTAGTGTCATTAAATTTGTCTTCGCCTTTTGCGGCAAATTTATTTGACAGCTCTTGTTGGTGCTGCGAGAGAACATGAACGTTCCAGTGCTCGGCCTCGCTAAAGGCAGCCACACTAAGAGAGGTTTTTGCCAAGCTCCATAGCACCATAGGTGGGTCTAACGAAACAGAATTAAAGCTGTTTGCGGTAAGACCAACAGGGGTGCCATCTGGAGCGGTGGCAGTAATAATTGTTACGCCAGTAGTAAAACTACCGAGCGCCTGTCTAAATGCCTGACTATCAAATTCTGCTTGTGCCATGTTAACTCGCCTTATTACTGTTATATAACTTCAGTATCATGATCTGGCTATTTTTCATCATCGTCTTAATGGACTAAACAACACAGGCATTTGCTATTTATATGATTACTCAGCAATTTATTTAGGTTATTTTATATTAAACAATGGCTAAGTTTTATTACGAAGGTTAGCTTTAAGTGGCCTATTTAAATAGGGCAAAATAGTGACTGCAGCAACCGTACATTAAATAATTTAAATACGAGAGCTCGTCCAAGTGGACGAGGTTTATTTGAGTAAAAACAGCTAGAAAGGAAGCACAGCTCAATTAGTTTACTTGCAATGCAAAAGCTGCAATATGGTGTGTAAGCAAATATTGTTCGCCAGGCAAGTGTAAAACCTAGTAAGGATATAGTGCATGAACAGCAAAGATTCAGGTTCAATGGCAGCTTTGCTGCAGCATCAGCAACAAGCGCATAAATTGCAAATGTTGGTAACTGCAGCGCAAAGGCGAGAGCGTATTCAACAAGTTATAAATTTACTTGTAGAGCATCACCAAGCATTTGCCGAGGCAATAGAAGCTGACTTTAATGGTCGCAGCCAAGGCTTTTCTATTATGAATGATGTGCTCGGCTCGCTAGCCAGCCTTAAATATACCCGCGACAACTTAGAGCCATGGCTTAAAAGTGAAAGCCGCGAAGTGTTTGCCCCTTATAATCAACTCGGTAGTACCGCACGGGTAGAATACCAACCCAAAGGCAGTGTGGGTATTATAGGTACTTGGAATGCGCCACTTTATACCTTATTTGCCCCGTTGGCGTGTGTATTAGGGGCGGGTAACCGCGCCATACTTAAACCATCTGAGGTCACGCCTAAAACAGCGGCCTTAGTAGCGCAATTATTTGCCAAACACATAGACCCATTACTAGTGAGTGTAGTTACAGGTGGCGCCGACACTGGTGCTAAATTTAGCGAACTGCCGTTCGAGCATTTAGTATTTACTGGTAGTACCCAAGTAGGTAAAAAAATTATGGCGGCAGCGGCTAAAAATTTAGTGCCAGTTACCTTAGAGCTTGGCGGTAAATCGCCGGCAGTGCTTAGCCAAGATTGCGATTTAAGCGAAAGTTGCAAACGCTTAGCCTTAGCAAAAAGTAATAATGGCGGCCAAGTGTGTGTTAGCCCTGACATTGTTTATGTACCGCGTAATAAGCTTGATCAAGTGGCTGCATTATTACTCGAAAATTTTCGTCACTTTTATCCAGAAATCACTCATAATCCAGATTTTGTACCTAGCGTTAACCGCCAACATTGCCAGCGAGTTGTCGATTTAGTTGAGCAAGCTCGCGATGCTGGATGCCAAGTTCTTAGTAGTCATGAGGTTGCTAATTTAGCAGAGTTGGTCACAAGCGATAAACGTTTACCACTGCAATTAGTTATATCCCCAGATAAAGAGCTGGATATTATGCAGCAAGAAATATTTGGCGCTGCATTAGTGCTACTTCCTTATGATGATATAGATGGCGTTATTAACGATATTAACAGCCGTGCTAAACCACTAGCGCTGTATTATTTTGGCGAAAATGACGCAGAGCTGAGTAAGCTTTTAGCAAACACTTCATCGGGTGGAGTAGCGGTAAATGATTGCTTAATGCATGCGGCAATGCATGATGCGCCATTTGGTGGCGTAGGTGCATCGGGTATGGGGCATTATCATGGTCGTGAAGGCTTTTTAGCCTTTAGCCATCAGCGTACTGTATTTGTTGCCCCAAAACACGACCCTCGTGGTGAGTGGGGCTTATTACCGCCGCATCATGAGCAATTTAAAGCCATGATGGTCGCGCAAGTAACGGCCGACTGACGTTAACCGGCACTGTTACTTTAATAATAACAGTGCCTAATATTACTTATTAATTCCTGCCTTTTAGTCTTTGTTATTTCTCATTATTTTTAGTTATCGTTCATGCGGACTATTTAGTTTTTGTAATAGTGTGCGAGGATAAAAACCTTACATTTATTGTTGATAAACACGCGATTATAACGTGATACAGCAATTTGCTTTTTGTAATTATGAAAACGCAATACGTTAAGTTTTTAGGCCGTGCAAAGCGGTCTCAAAATTAACTTATGTAGTGTTAGGTACAGCGCGCGTAACTGGCGATATTCCTGTTAGTTAATTTTACTCGCGTTCAATTTTAAACAAGGACTAAATAGTGAATATTAATAAAAAACCACTAAATGCAGCGATAGCGTTAGCCTTAATTAGCATGGCAAATTCGACACTAGCGGCTCAAGAGCAAAGTACTAAAAAAGAAGGTTTGGAAGTGATCCAAGTAACCGCGCAAAAGCGGGTACAAAACTTACAAGAGCTACCTACGGCAGTTACCGTGTTTAATGCCCAAGCATTGGCCGATAAAGGCATTACTGATGTTGAAGATCTCAGTGTATATACGCCAAACATGCAAATATCAGAAACTCCAGGCGGCAGTACTGGTGCTACAATTGCTATTCGTGGCTCGGTTACAATTAACCCTGCGGTTACCTGGGAGCCCACCACTGGTGTGTATATAGACGGGGTATTTGTATCTAAAAATGTCGGTGGTTTATTTGATGTAGCCGCTATAGAGCGCGTTGAAGTACTGCGCGGGCCGCAGGGGACGCTTTATGGTAAAAATACAATAGGTGGGGCGCTTAATATTGTAACGCGTAAACCCAGTGGTGAGTTTACCGGCGAAGTACGCGTAGGGGCGGGTAACTACGGTATGACAGATGTTTATGTTACTGCCGACTCGGCGCAAATTAACGACAAACTCAGTTTTAATTTTACCGCTAATAAAAAACAGCGCGACGGCTTTTACGATAACCTTTCGACAAGTTCTGATATTGATAAGTTTAAAGAGCTTGATTCTACCTCACTGCGTTTTGGTGCCTTGTATGAGCACAGCGATAATCTAGAGTTTTACTACACTTACGATAGCAGTAATAAAAAAAACACTCCTCCGTTGGGCCAAGTTTATATTGCCGGTGCAATGCCAGAAGATACAAAAGATCGCCAAGAAAGTGCTGCATTAGATGGCGCTATATTTGATCGCTCTAAAAGCTCGGGTCATGCACTTACAGTTACATGGCAGCAAAGTAATAACTTAACTATTAAGTCAATTACGGCACTACGTGAAATAGATTACGATGATGGCAATGACTACGATGGCGCTGATTTTCTTGGCTTTCATACCTACCGCCATGTAGAGCATGAGCAAGTATCACAAGAGCTACAATTTATTGGTGATATAGATAATTTAACCTACGTTGCAGGCTTGTTTTACTTTAAAGAAGAATCTGATGTAAACAACCCGTATGTACTGGGTTTTGGCACAGTGAATAACTATTATGGTGTTGAGTCTACCTCGGTTGCCGCTTATGGTAATGTAGAATATCGACTAAGCGACAAGCTAATGTTGGCAGGGGGTCTGCGTTGGACCACAGAAGAAAAATCATTTTATATAGAACACCCAGATGACTTTAGCTTTGCTTATTTTTTCCCACTGCCATACACCACAGCGGGCGATACTTGGAATAACACCTCGGCTATGGCATCACTTAACTATGAGTTAGCCGACAATATTCACAGCTATGTAAAAGTATCACAAGGCTGGAAAGCGGGTGGTTTTAACGGTGAAGCAGCAACTCAAGCATTAGCAGTAAAACCCTATGCACCAGAGGAAGTAATTGCCTACGAATGGGGCCTTAAATCGCGCTGGTTAGATCAACGCATTCAAGCCAATATAGCGGTGTTTTATAACGATATTACCAATATGCAAATGTCGGAATACTTAGGTGCGTACTCAGATATTCAAAACGCAGGCTCGGCAAAAGTGGCGGGGTTAGAGTTTGAATTAGTAGCGGCATTAACCGATGATTTAACGCTAAACTTTAATTACGGTTTGTTAGACCCTAAATACGACAAGTTTATTACTTACGATGTGTACACTGGGGTAGCAAACGATGTTACCGACAGTGCCGAGTTTCCCTATAGTCCAAAAAATAAATGGTCGCTTGGGTTAAATTACATTAGTGAAACAGCCCTTGGTGAATTTAGCGCCGGTGCCGACTACAGCTTTGTGGACGATCACTTTGCGTTTCATAATCAACCTTCAGCCCAATATACTCGGATTGAAAAATACAACTTACTTAACGCCCGAGTTTCACTTAAAAGAATTGCCGGCAGTGACTTTAGTGCCTCTATTTGGGGTAAAAACATGACCGACGAAGAGTACCGAATTAACGGTGTGCCGTTGGGTGATTCGTCAGGGGTATTCATTGGTGGCTTAAATTACTATGGCGACCCAGTAACTTATGGAGCAGAAATAACTTACTCATTTTAATAAAGAGTTACAGCTAAAAAGAGCCCCTACTTTTTAAGTAGGGGCTCTTTTTTGTATCTATAATTTATTTTAAAATAGATTAGTCTTGGGTATAAGCTACGGTGCCTTTAGGCACATATACGCCATTTACTTTGCTTTGGAACTCTTCTTTACGCGCTCTTGGATTAAAGAACTGTTTGTACCAAATACGCGCTTTCATAAACGGGCCATCGCTTGGTAAAAACAACCCATTAAAACAAGGTGCTTTATTTGTCCACACTTGGAAGTCTTGCATAAATGCAAACTTACTTGCGTCTTGGAACTGGCGTGCTGCTACTTCATCCTCTACTGTGGCTACTTCATTGCCACCCGGTGATTTAACTAATAATGCGTGCCAAACTCTAATTGAACCATCCTCTACAGGGGTATGCGTTATCATTAAGTAAGACTCGTAATAGCCAGTCAAATGTGAAATTAATACGCCCGGACCATGGTATTTAGTTATTGTATGCAGCACTGGGCTTGCGCCATCTTCGCCTACTAAAGTACGGTGCGGACCACATTGACGTTGAATTGCTTCGTGGCCATCAAATTCATTTTCGTAGCGCTGTACGGTAGAGCCGTGAATTGGTGCTAAATGGCTATAATCACAAATGTTATCAATAACTTCTTGCGGATGCTGCTCAAGTATTCCCAAGTCGTCAAAGCGCCAATGTACCCACGCTTTATCGTCCCATTGTGGCAAACTTGGGTGATCCCACTCAGGATCACCATTTTCAGGATCGTGCCATATCCAAATTGCACCCATGCTCTCGGCCACAGGCCACGCTTTAATACAGGCTGTTTTTGGGATTGGTCCGTCGTGGTAAGGAATGTCGTCACATTGGCCATCAGGGCCAAAACGCCATGCATGATAAGGACAACGAATGCTATCGCCTTCGATGTTGGTACCACCGCCATCAATAATAACGTAAGAGGTATCATTTTCGGCGGCTAAATGCGTTTTCATATGCGGGCAATATGCGTCGAGTAGTACCACTCGACCTGTTGCTCTACCGCGATATAGTGCGAAATCGCGACCAAAAAACCGTACGGCTAGGGGCTTATGCGTGTTGATCTCTTCAGCCGTAGCTATCATGAACCAACCTCTTGGGAATGTATAATCGCCGAGGCGATAATCTTGTGTAGTGGCCATAAGTATTCCTTTTTATATTTAGGTAGTAGATGTACTTGAATTATTGTCTGAGGTGCAATCTGCTTTATTATTATAAGATTGCGCTGTTTTATCGTTATCACTTACTTTACTTGCTATTCGTTGTTGATAAGGGCCAATGGCTTTGTAGTAAAACCAAACCGAAAACAACGATAAAGCAATCATCACTGCAATGGCGTACTTAAGGCCTTCACCCGCATCACCAACAGAAAATAAGTCACTGAGTGTACCGGTTAGCAATGGGCCAATACCGGCACCAAAAAAGGTTAAAAATAAACTTAAGATTGCAATGCTAGTAGCTCTTTGAAAGCTGTTAACTAAATGGCTCACTGCAGCGAATGCAAGTGTTGGCCACCAGCTATTAAAAAAGCTAAAGCCAGCAGCAAATATAATCGCGTGCGGTATTTTAAGGCTCCCTAATTGCCAAAAGGCGCCGGCAGGCCAAAGTAAAAAAGCCAAGCCAAAAGGAATACTAATTAATACGCCAATCGCAGGCATACGTAATTGCCAACGACAGTCTTTTTGGCTTAGTTTGTCGCAGTAATAACCGCTAAACATTGACCCAGTAGCAGCAAAAACACCACTGGCTATACCAAAGGTAAGGCCTGCATGTGAAAGTGACATATCGTAATTGCGTACCATAAAAGTAGGGGCCCAAATGGCGTAACCATAGCCGACCATGCCAGCAACGGCAGTACCCATACAAATTAAGAAAAACCCTTTTAGTTTCATAATATCGGCAACAGCACGGAAAAAGTTTTCTTGCGGTTGGGCACGAATATTACGCTCAGCATCGGTGTCATAAACACCTAAGCCAGGGTCTTTTGCAAAAACATAAAGTAGCAATGCTAGTAATAGCCCTGGAATACCGAAAAAGATGAATACTGCGCGCCAGCCGTGCTCTTGGGCTATCCAACCACCTAATGCCATGGCGGCTAACAAACCAATGTGTGGGCCAAGCATATATAAGCTAATTGCAAATGAGCGACGATGTGGAGGGTATAAATCAGATACCATAGAAATAGACGGTGATGTACCGCCTGCTTCACCAATGGCAACTGTCATACGGGCAACTACAAATTGCCAAAATTGGGTAACAACACCGCTGGCCATAGTGGCAAGGCTCCAGAGCCCACAACATACCGCAATAATATTTTTACGGTCGGTGCCTCTATCGGCCATACGGCTTAACGGAAAGCTAACCGCAGAGTATAAAACGGCAAATGCAAGGCCGCTCACCGCGCCCATAATAGTATCTGATACGCCAAACTCTAATTTAATTGGCTCAAGAACAATGGCAATTAAATTGCGATCGATATACGAAAAAACGTAAATAATAGAAAGCAATAATAGCGTCAGACGAGTCCGACCTGCGCTTAATGAACTTTGACCTACTTGCATTTATTGCACTCTCTTTTTGATATTGTTTTAAGCTACCTTAACTTTGCTAATAATTTCAGCATCGTCCTTTTGGACGTATTACAGAATCGCTAAATGGCTTCTTATTAAGTTAAGAAAATATAAACGCGCTGATCACTTATTTTTGGAGAAATAATGAAATCGATGATTTTACCCAAAGAATCACAAGGCCATCAGCTGCATAGCCTTTTAGAATATCCAATTACTCCACCCAATGCGGATGGTTCGGTAGTGGAGATAGCTGAAGGTTTGTTGTGGTTACGTATGCCTATGCCGATGTCGTTGGATCATATAAATCTTTATTTACTCGAAGATAACGACGGTTGGTATATTCTCGATACCGGGCTTAATAATGACACAACACGGCAATTATGGTTAACGGTAATAGAACAGCATTGCAACAAAAAAGTAATTAAAGGCGTTATTTGTACGCATTTTCATTATGACCATAGCAGCCTAGCTAGTTGGTTAATGGCCACGTTTAATGTGCCGCTATATATGACTTTTGGTGAGTTTTACATGCTAAAAACGCTGAGTAATAACACCGCAGCACTAGGCAGTGACAACCAGTTAGATTTTTATCATAGTGCAGGTTTACCACGAGATGAGTTAGACGTGATCATTACTAGTTGCCGTAAAGATCCCTTTATAAAATTTAGCCCGCCGTCATTTAATCGTCTGCGTGAAGGGGATGTGCTCACCATAGGTAAGCGCCGTTGGCAAATAGTGATAGGGGAGGGGCATTCGCCAGAGCATGCATGCCTTTATTGTGAAGCCGACAAGCTACTGCTAGCTGGCGATCAGTTATTGCCCAATATTAGTTCAAATATTTTAGTGTCTGAGTTAGAGCCGCAAGGTCAGCCATTAAAAAACTGGCTACGTTCGCTTGAAAAACTACAAACGCTCGACCCACAAACCTTAGTATTACCTGCCCATGGCCCAGTATTTCGCCACATGCATTTACGAGTACAACAGTTGATTGATCATCATTTTGAGCAGTTAGATATATTAAGAGCATTTGCACTGCAAGCTCCTGAATTTAATGCCTATCAGGCAATGAAGCATTTATTTAAACGCGCTCTTTCACCCATAGAAAGTATGATGGCATTGGGCGAAACCTTAGCGCACCTAAATTGGTTAGAAAGTAATGATGAATTATTTTGTCAGCGTAAAACTGATTCAGGCATTAATAGTTACTTACTCACGGACAAAAAATTAGCAGCTGGGAATACATTATGAGTTTATTTAATTTAGTCACTGCCACTAAATCACAATTAATGGCACCTGGCGCACCATTTGAAATCACTAATAAGCAAATCAATGGTCAAAGTTATCAGGTGTATTGCAACGCGCCGCTTAATTTAGCGCAAGTGATTAATGATGCAAGGCGCACTGATGAGCAATCATTTTTGGTTTATCAGGGAGAGCACTGCAGCTATAAACAGTTTTTTCAACACGTTGATAATGTTGCCAGTTACTTGCAGCAACATGGCATAAAGCAAGGGGATCGTGTTGCTATTGCAATGCGTAACCGACCTGAGTGGGTTATTGCTTTTTGCGCGATAGCATTGATAGGTGCAGTACCTGCACCACTCAACAGTTTTGGGATGCAGCAAGAGCTAATAACTGCACTTAATGGTATTACGCCTAAATTATTAATTTGTGATGGCCCAAGATGGCAGCGAATTAGCCAAAGTAATGAGTGGTTAACCGATACCTTAGTATTAAACGATACAGCATTAGATTTATCGCAATCTGCTGCTGCAATAGACTTTACAGAGGCGCTTAATTATTCAGCGCACAGCATTGAACCACCCACAATAACAGCGACCGATGCGGCTTTAGTACTGTTTACCTCAGGTGCGACCAGCGTGGCTAAAGCGGTTGAGTCGAGCCATATTGCAGTGTGCCAAGCACTTTATAATATTGACTTTATTGGTGCAATATCGGCAATGACCTCACCTAAAGCATTAGCGCTAATTATGGAAAAAGGACTGGTGCCTACTATTTTAACCGCGGTGCCGTTATTTCATGTAAGTGGTTTACATGCCCAGTTATTGTCGGCATTACGTGGCGGGCGGCGCTTAGTGTTTACCCATAAGTGGGATCCGCTAGAGGCAATTGAACTGATCAAAAAAGAGCAAGTAACACAATTTAATGGTGCGCCATCTATGGTGATGCAGTTATTACGAGAGCCGAGTTTTCATAGTGCAGAAGTTATGGCCTCGTTTAGTGGCTTAGGTTTTGGCGGCGCAGGACTACCAGCCAGCTTAATTGATAAAACGCTGTCTAGCCTACCTGAGCAAATGATAGGAATTGGCTTTGGTATGACCGAAACCAATGGCGTGGGCGCAGCAGCGTCTGGCGATTTATTTCGCCATGCACCCAAAAGCTCTGGGCTTATTTCGCCCATTATGGAAGTACGTATTTGCGCAGCAGATGGGCAGTCGTTACCTAGCAATAGCGTGGGCGAAGTATGTATGCGCGGTATTACTTTAATGGATCAGTATGTTGGCGACTTAACAGCAACTCAAGATGCAATACGCTCTGGGTGGTTACATACCGGCGACTTGGGCTATATAGACGACGCAGGCTTTTTGTTTATTGTTGACCGTATTAAAGATGTGATTAACCGCGCGGGGGAAAATATTCCCGCAGCCGAAGTAGAGTCGTGTTTGCTTGAACACCCTGCGGTAGCCGAAGTAGCAGTGTTTGGTATTCCAGATGAAGAAACCGGTGAGGCCGTTATTGCTGTTGTTTGCCCATTAGAAGGCGAGTTTATTGAAGAGCAGCAATTGCTCGCACATGTAGCACAACGACTGGCTAAATATAAAGTACCGCAGAAAATTCATCTTATGGAAGATAAATTACCGCGTAATCCAGCCGGTAAAATTTTAAGAAACAAATTAAAAACAAAACTTTATCAATAAATGTTAATCGCCGTTAAAAAAGCCAATAAAGCGCAGATTAGTCATTAGTGAATAAAAATAATTGAACAGGAGAAGGTAGATGACCACAGCCAATGATGTTGAAAAAAATTACGATGTAATTGTTGTCGGTTCGGGAGCGGGTGCAATGACTGCAGCACTGTTTGCCGCCGATCAGGGTAACTCAGTACTTATTGTTGAAAAAACCGATAAATACGGAGGCACCTCTGCAATATCTGGAGGTGGTATTTGGATCCCAAATAACGATGAATTTCGTGCACTTGGCGGCAAAGACAGCTATGAAGCAGCACTCACTTATATTAAAGCGGCCAGCCAAGGCAGTGTTGATGAGACGCGTATTCGTGCCTATTTAGATAATGCACCAAAAATGCTGCGCGAGCTGCAAGCTAATAGCCGCGTTAAATTTGCGGTTGCCGATAAGTACCCCGATTACTATCAACACCTTGAAGGCTCATTACCGGGTGGGCGTAGTATGGATCCAGAGCTATACGATACCACAGGGCTGGGCAATGAAATGGATAACCAACAGCCTGCTGCCGGTAATGCATTACTGATGGGGAAAATGTCGTGGACTGCGCGCCAAGCACATAAAGCAGTGTCGAAGGAGCGCGGCTGGATGCTGATGATAATTGGTTTAATGCTACGTTATAAATTGGACTTTAAGCAGCGTAAAAAAGGACGCCGCGATCGCAGAGCAGGGTTAGGCGCGAGTTTAGTGGCATCACTGCGCCACTCGTTATGCGATCGTAATATTCCATTATGGCGCGGTACAGAGTTTACCGACTTTGTTATTAATAACGACAAAGTGACTGGTATTAAAGTGCTACGCGATGGCCAAGAACTTACATTAAATGCGCGTTATGGCGTAATAATGGGCAGTGGTGGCTTTGAGCAAAATCAAGCATTACGTGAAAAATATTTACCGGCACCGTCACAACAAAGCTGGAGTGCAACACCTAAAGGCGGTAACACAGGCGCGGCATTAGAAGCGGGGCAAAAACTAGGCGCAGCCACCGATTTACTTGATTGGTGCTGGTGGACACCTACCTTAAATGTACCTAAAGAGCGCAACGCTCGTGGTTTATTTGCCGAGCGAGCCTTTCCTGGTGCTATTGTTGTTGATGGTGCAGGGCAACGGTTTTTTAACGAAGCAGCGCCTTATTTAGAATTTGGTGATGCTATGTATCGTAATCATCAAAAAATGGGTAATTCTATTCCTGCTTGGGTGGTTTTTGATGGCCATTTTCGCCATGAATACGCTATGGGACCACTGATGCCTGGCAAAATTATGCCAGATAGCAGAGCGCCCAAAGCCTGGTTAGGCTCGGTTTATTTTAAAGCCGATAGCTTAGCAGAGCTGGCAAAACTAGTTAATATTGATGCTGATGGATTAGCACAAACAGTACAAAAGATGAACCACTACGCAGCAACGGGTGTAGATGAAGACTTTGACCGTGGCGGTAATGTGTTTGACCGTTATTACGGCGACACCAAAGTAAAACCTAATCCTTGTTTAGCACCGCTAACAAAAGGCCCTTATTACGCATTAAAAATTCATCCGGGCGATATTGGCACTAAAGGTGGCTTGCTTACTAATGAGTATGCCCAAGTGGTGCGCCCATCGGGTGAGCCCATTGCAGGACTTTATGCCATAGGTAATAGTTCCTCCTCAGTTATGGGCACAAGTTACCCAGGCGCGGGTGCAACAATTGGCCCAGCTATGACCTTTGGTTACGTTGCGGCTAATCACATTACAGCTAACCGCGGCGCAGAAGCCAATGACTAGAGAATTGCATATGACGATCAATAATTCATTAGACCCTGGCATTAGCAGCGAAGTGGATAGTATTCCTAAATTAGTGTTTGCTGCTGCAAAGCGCCATGGACAACTTATTGCCATTGAAGATGGCGAAGCAAAAATAACCTATCAAGACTTACCTACTGAGAGTTTAAATGTTAGCCGTGCACTTATTGCTTTTGGAATAAAACCGGGCGATCGCGTGGCTATTTGGGGAGCAAACTCTGGGCGCTGGGTGCTTGCCGCGATTGGTTTGCAAATGGCCGGAGCAGTGTTAGTACCTATCAATACCCGTATGAAAGCAGTTGAAGCGGCTGAAATTATTAATCGCAGTGGCGCAAAGTTAGTGTTTAGTGTTGGTGACTTTTTAAAAAGTGACTACCCCGGCGAATTGGCAAAATTATTCACTCCACAGCAACTGTCGATTGTAACCTTAACCCCACGTAAAGGGGAGCCACTTGATATTTGTTGTGATTGGCAAAGCTTTTTAGCCAGAAAAGACAGCATAGATGAGCGCAGTGCCCGTGAAATTGCCTTAGGGGTTGGTGCAGATAATCTGTCTGATCTTATGTTTACCTCTGGCACTACAGGCAAACCCAAAGGTGTTATGAGCCGCCATGGGGCAATAATTAAAGCGTTTAGCGTATTTGTAAAAACCTTAGGCATAGTACCTGGCGATCGCTATTTAGTGGTTAATCCGTTTTTTCATGCCTTTGGTTATAAAGCCGGATGGGTAAGTTGTTTATTAGCAGGCGCGACTATTTTACCACAAGCAGTGTTTGACGCCGATGATGTACTTGCCCGAATTAGCCAAGATAAAATAACCGTATTACCTGGGCCACCAACACTTTATTTATCATTGCTTGCTCATCCACAGTTGGCAAGCGCTAACTTAAGTAGCCTGCGCATAGCCGTTACTGGCGCTGCAACTATTCCGCCTATTTTAATAGAGCGAATGCGTGATTTATTAGGTTTTAAAGTGGTAACCACAGCCTATGGATTAACTGAGTGCGGTGGTTTAGCAAGTATTTGTGGCATTGATACCGACGTTGCCACCATCGCCAGTACCAGTGGCCGTGCAATTGAAGGCACCGAAATAGCAATAATGTCTGAGCAGGGTGAAATACTCGGTGCTAATGAAACTGGCGAAATTTGTATTCGTGGTTTTCATGTAATGAAAGGGTATTTTGAGCAACCACAAGCAACCGCCGAAACCATAGATAAAGACAATTGGCTGCACACCGGCGATGTTGGGCATTTAGATAAAAATGGCTATTTAAGCATTACCGACAGACTAAAAGATATGTACATTTCGGGCGGATTTAATTGTTATCCGGCAGAAATAGAGGCAGTACTTATTGAGCACAGCGCTATTGCACAAGTTGCAGTGGTAGGAATTAAAGATGAGCGCATGGGAGAAGTTGGCTGTGCATTTATTACTTTAAAATCATCAGCAGAACTTGATGAGGCAACGTTAATGACTTGGTGTCGTGAGCGCATGGCAAATTATCGAGTACCCAGAAAAATCAAAATAATTGACGCAATGCCAGTAAATGCTTCTAACAAAGTAGTTAAAGCAGAACTGATAAAGCATTTTTTGCAACAGTAAAATTTTAGAAGGAGCAAACATTTGGAATTTTCATTTACCGAAGAGCAGAAAATGATCCGCGATACTGCGCAAGCCTTCTTAGCTGAAGTATCGTCATCGAATGCAATACGCAGCGCAATGGACACTGAGCAAGGCTTTGATCCACAAATATGGCAACGTATTTGCGAAGAAATGTACTGGCAGGCAATTCATATACCGGAAGAATATGGCGGCATGGGACTAGGCTATGTAGATTTGGTGGTTATGCTGGAGCAAATGGGACGTTATTTATTATGTTCGCCGTTTTTTTCAACCGTGTGTTTAGCCAGTAATGCCTTAATAGTTGCCGGCACTGATGAGCAAAAGCAACAATATTTAACGCAAATATGTGAAGGTAGTTTAACCGCTACGCTTGCCTATACCAGTAAAAATGGCCAGTGGGACGCAACAGCAGTGCAAGGCATTGTAACTGCACAGGGCGATGATTATGTACTTAATGGCACATATCGTTATGTACTAGATGGCCACACGGCGCAATTATTAATAGTTGCCGCACGTAGTGAAGGCAGTGAGGGCGAGCAAGGAATAAGTTTATTTGCAATAGACTCAGACACCCCTGGAGTAAAGCGCACTTGGTTGCCAACTATGGATCAAACACGTAAACAGGCAGAAATAGTGTTTGATAATGTGCGAGTGAGCAGCAGCCAATTAATGGGCGAGGAAAATAATGCTTGGCCACAGCTAAATAAAGTATTGCAACTAGCTGCTATAGCCATTGCAGCAGAGCAAGTAGGTGGCTCGCAACAAGTATTAGATTTAACTGTAGAGTACACCAAAGAGCGAGTGCAGTTTGGTAGGCCTATAGCGGGTTTTCAAGCAGTTAAACACCAAGCGGCAGATATGATGCTGCGTACCGAGGTGGCGCGCTCAGCCGTTTATTACGCTGCGTGCGTAGCAGAGGAGGCGCTCAGTGGTGGTTTGTTGGCCGATGAGTTAGGCGAAGCAGCCAGCGTAGCTAAGTCGTATTGCTCAGAAGGCTACTTTAAAAATGCCGGAGATGCGCTGCAACTTCATGGTGGAGTAGGGTTTACCTGGGAATATGACGTGCACTTATATTTTAAACGAGCCAAGTCGTCTGAGTTATTTTTAGGTGATGCAGCTTATCATCGTGAACACGTCGCAACATTGTTATTAGATTAAACGGCTGCTAAAAAAGGTAAAACAGATGAAATTAAGTTTTAGTGATGAAGACGAAAAATTTCGCGCCGAAGTGGCACTTTGGCTCTTTGAGAATTTAGTGGGTGAATTTGAGCAGCTTAAATTTCGCGGTGGCCCAGGGGATGAACACATGTTTCCTCTGGAGCGTAAAAAGTGGGAACAAAAGCTCGCGCAAGGAGGTTGGACCTGCATTGGTTGGCCTAAAGAATATGGTGGCCGAGGGTGCTCTATTGAGCAGCAAGTTATTTTTAATGAAGAATATGCTCGCGCCGGTGCGCCGGGTCGTGTTGGGCATATAGGTGAAGGGCTTGCTGGGCCAACGTTAATTGCCTTTGGTAGTGAAGCGCAAAAACAAAAATACTTGCCAGGCATTGCAGCCGGAACCGCACTTTGGTGCCAAGGTTATTCTGAGCCTGGTGCAGGCTCAGACTTAGCTAATGTTAATACCAAGGCACATTTTGACGAAGCCAAAGGTAAGTGGATTATTAGCGGGCAAAAAGTGTGGACATCGCTTGCGCATGAATCTGACTATATTTTTGTTATAGCGCGTACTAACCCAAATTCTAGCGCTCACAAAGGGCTAGGTTTTTTCTTAATGAAAATGGATCAGCCAGGTATTGAAGTGCGTGGCATAAGGCAACTTACCGGCACCTCTGAGTTTAATGAGGTATTTTTTGATCAAGCCGAATGTGATGCCGACGATATTGTAGGGCAACCAGGTGAAGGCTGGGCTATTGCTATGGGTTTACTTAATTTTGAGCGTGGCGTGTCGACCTTAGGTCAGCAAATGCAGTTTCAAAATGAGCTTAATCAAATTATTGATATAGCCAAAGCCAATGGTAAAAGCCAAAATCCAACTATTCGCCAACGCATTGCTGACGCTCATATAGGGCTTAAAATAATGCGCTACAACAGTATGCGTATGCTCTCAGATACAGGTGATGGCGGCTTACAAAAAGAAGCGCTGATCTATAAGTTATTTTGGGCAACATGGCACCGTGATTTAGGCGAACTGGCAATGGATGTACTTGGCCCCGAAGCCGAAATACTAGAGTCAGGCCCTTATACATTAACCCGTTTACAGGCTATGTATTTGTTTGTTCGCTCAGATACCATTTATGGTGGCACTAACGAAATACAACGTAACATTATTGCTGAACGTGGCTTAGGTATGCCCAAAGAGCCTAAAATAACCGCATAAAATAATTGTATTACTTAACCTGATGTAACGGATAAAAAATCGCTTAACCAGCACATCAGGTTACTTATTTTATTGCTCATTACGACTGGGCTGGTGGGGTTATTTTTAGCGAAGGCTGTGAGTTCAAAAATTAACTAAAGAGTAAGAAGGGCTGTAAAGCTAAGCCCGCTTAATCAGCGGGCTTTATTTGAATACAGTAAGGACGTTAAAAACTGCTGCGAGGCATAGGCATTGGCGCGTCGGTTAGTCCCCCATTAACACCAAAAATTTCACCAGTGATATAGCCCGCCGCCGGCGAGGCTAAAAATAGCGCACAAGCCGCTACATCTTCAGGCTGACCTAAGCGATTCATAGGTGTACGTTTAACAATAGCCTGCTCCATTTCATCATTCATTACGCCTTTAAGTGCTTCGGTAAGGGTTGAGCCTACGCTAATTGCATTAACGCGCACTTTAGGTGCAAAATCTTGCGCTAAATTAAGCGTCATAAAATTTAATGCCGCTTTGGCGATGCCGTAACTGATAAAGCCGGGCTGAGCTAACTGCCCAGCTACCGATGAAATATTAATAATACTGCCTTGGCCACTGGTATTTACCATGTGCGGGGCACTAATACGTGACAAATCAAACGCGGTAGCGGTATTGAGCTTAAAGCAATTTTCTAACTCTGCTGCGCTGCTGCTAAGTGTAGGCTTAATTGCGCCTGAGCCACCGACGTTATTGACTAAAATATCGAGTCGACCAAAATGCTCAATTGTTTTATCAACTAATGACTGTCGTTGTTGCTCATCAAGTACATCGCACGCAACGACTAAAGCGCGGCTGCCGCGTTGGCGTATTTGCGCTGCTGTTTGTTCAATATCTTCGATGGTTCTGGCAGTGACTACAATATCGGCACCCGCATCGGCTAATGCCAGTGCTATGGCAGCACCTATGCCACGCCCTGAGCCGGTAACAATAGCGACTTGGCCATCGAGGCGAAATCTATCGAGTATAGACATTAATATCTCCTTACTTAAATTAGACTAACATGTTGCTGTGCAAATTAAGGTTGCCTTACAGGCATACCTCAAATAAACCCGCAGCACCCATGCCACCGCCAATACACATGCTCACCACAACATATTTAACACCGCGACGCTTGCCTTCAATAAGGGCATGGCCCACCATACGCGCACCACTCATACCAAAGGGATGGCCAATGGCGATAGCGCCGCCATTAACGTTAAGTTTATTGTTATCAATACCTAGGTAGTCGCGCGAATAAATAAGCTGACACGCAAACGCTTCGTTAATTTCCCACAAACCAATATCATCAATTGATAAACCATGTTGTTTTAATAGCTTAGGAATAGCATACACAGGGCCAATACCCATTTCATCGGGCTCGCAACCTGCAACCGCCATACCACGAAACACACCCATTGGCGCTAAGCCTTTTTGCGCCGCTAATTGTGAGTCCATTACCACGCAGGCTGATGCGCCATCAGATAACTGACTTGCATTACCTGCTGTAATAAATTCACCTTGTGAAATAACGCGACCATCTTTCCACACCGGTTCTAAGCTTTGTAGGCTCTCAAGAGTTGTAGAAGGGCGGTTGCCTTCATCTTTAGCTAGTAATACGTCCTCAAAGGTCACTTCTTTGGTTTCGCGGTTAAATACTGATTTAGTAGATGCCATTGGCACAATTTCGTTATCAAACAGGTTGTTTTTTTGCGCCGCAGCTATACGCAGTTGCGACTGTAAGCTGTACTCATCTTGCGCTAAACGTGAAATGTTGTAGCGCTTAGCAACCACTTCTGCCGTTTCGATCATCTGCATATAGGCATGCTCTGAATGCGACAGTACTTTTTTTGAAATATTACGATAAGTATTTTTGTGTTTGTTTTGCACCATAGAAATAGATTCAACGCCACCGGCAACCACAATATCCATTGAACCAAGCATAATATTTTGCGCCGCAAAACCTATACTCATTAATCCAGACGAACACTGACGGTCAAGAGTCATACCCGGCACGCTATTAGGTAGGCCTGCAGCGGTCGCTGTTAAACGGCCCAAGTTATAGCCTTGAGTACCTTGCTGCGCTGCACAACCAATGATCACATCATCAACCTCAGCACCATCAATACCCGCGCGTTTAACGGCTTGCTCAACTGCATGACCTGATAATGCAGGCGCTTCGGTATCGTTAAAGGCACCACGAAAGGCTTTGCCCATAGGCGTTCTGGCGGTAGAAACTATAACTGCTTCGCGCATGATTATTCCTTTTTTATTTTGAAGTGCAAAGGCACTCTTACGGTTAAATTTTAGCTAGGTAATAATGCTGAGTTGCTGCAATAACACGTGTGTATTGGTTAAATTAGTCAGATTAATTGCAATTATTACCACGGGTGAAAATAGAGTTTTCCATATCTACATTAACCCTTATCGCGTCACTGTGAACATCGACCATTTGAGGTAGGCAATAACTAATTAGTAAAATAAAGAGAATTAGTAATTGGTTTGTACTGCTTATTAATTCGCTTATTGGGCGAGTTTAGCTTTAATAGTGATGAGTAAAGCAAGACAATATTTGCCGCGGATTTTAGAAAGGGAAACAGTTACAAACGGAATTAATTTTAATGAATTTACGTTGTGGTTCCTGCAATTTATTGAAAGTAGTTAGGGTATATTGACCGTTCATGGTTGAACCTTTTTCACTCTAGGGGGCTTTAATCGCGGTGCGAGATTTGTAACCTAGTATTCTCGGTAACTGTTTTTTCCTTATTCTACTAGCTTAAAACCAAGTAAAAATAAGTAAAAACGAGCAAAGCTTCCGCCGCTCACCTATACCCATGTAGATAAAAACAGTTCATCACCCTTGGCAAAACTACTCGATCAGCGTGTGTTTGGCATTTATACGTCGATATCACCTAGTTTGTGGGGAATAACGACATTACATAGGCTCTGTCTAACCTAAAAGCCAAGCAAATTGCTAAAAATTAAACCTTAGATGGTAAACAGGCTCTAATTAAAAAGAATTTTTTAAGTGGGAAAGTTGTTTTTTATTAATTAAACAGGCTAAAAAAACACATGAAATGAATGAAAAGTGAACGAGGTATTTAATTATGTTTAGCTAATAGAGTTTATAAAAGTTATTAGGATCAAATAAAGACAGTTTATTTTTTGTTTACCTAGTTTTACGTTGTTTATAAATTATAAACACATATTTTACACACAATTAAAACGGTTTTTAATTTATGGGTCGTTGAGGCTTGTGAATTGTTTAGTACGCATATTTATAAAAATTAAGTACTAATACTATTACATTTAATTGCAGGGTTGTTTGATAAGTAAGCAAATGAAAACTCACTAAACCGTTATTTTATCTTAAGATTAAATCGTCTTACCGAAGTTGCTCAAAGGAAATGGCAATAATGAAAAAATATCTAGGTTATTTATTATGTTGCTTTGCATGTAATGCATATAGCAACGATGAAGTAGCACTTACTTTAGTTGGGTACATTTCACCTAAATGTGAGTTCACGGCAGAAAATAAAAACTTAATTATTTCTTCAGATGGCTTCGCTAATACAGAGTTAGCAATTAATTGTAACTCACCTATGCGGGTATCTATGCTGTCAGAAAACGGTGGTTTGCGCCACCAGCAGGGTACTCACTTAAATGCTTATAACGTTAACTTGTCAATTGCAGATGCTAATCAAAGTATGTCTGTTTCGTCACAGACCCTAACAGTATCACAAACATTTAATGTTGATAAAATTTTATTTAACAGCGTAGCAAAACTACAGTTAGAGCTAGTAGACCCTTTAATTTATGCAGGAAATTACCAGGATGTTATTCGCATAGAAATGACGCCATCTGCAGTCTCTGGTGGCGTGCGGTAAACCATTAATTATTAAACATAAACATATATCACATGGAAAAGGAATATAACAATGAAAAAGTTAATCGTATTATCAGCAATCGCAGCACTTACATCAGGTGCAGCACTAGCAGACAGCATAAACTTAGGTGCGGCTGTACAGTCTGTGTGTGGAGTTAGCAACACGGATACTGTTAAATATTTTCCAGCTTTAGCGCTCGGTAATAGTGCTACTGTTAATTTTAATCTTCAGTGTAATGATGTAGACGGCGCAACAATATCGCTAACAACTTCTGAAGGGCATTTACAAAATTCAGATAATGAAGATATGGGCGTTGGTTATACTGCAGCATTAAGTGCAGGTCCATTTGCGTTTACTTTAACTGCAGATGATGGTGCAAATGATCAGTCAGCATCTCAAAGCCAAGCAGGCACAGCTGCACTTGCAGCAGGCAGCATAGCGGGTACAATTTTAGTTACTGTTACACAAACACCTACATGGTCAGGGACGTATGCGGATACGCTTACACTAGGTATAACAGCTAATTAATTCGTCACTTTAAAAGGCAGTTATTAACTGCCTTTTTATTATTTAGAGGGAATTTTATGCGTTTATTTATAATTTTTATTTTATTTACAGCTTCTTACTCGGCATTGTCTTTTCAAGTACAACCTATGGTTGCAGAGGTACAACCTATGGGGAGCCAATCGCAACAAACAATACGCATAGCAAATACATCAGTAAATCCTTTAACTATTGAAATTACAGCATATGATTTATTAATAACGGATCAAGGAGATGAGTCGTTACGTGAAAATGAAGATGACTTTTTAATTATACCTATGACAACTATTATTCCTGCAGGAAAAAGCCAGTCAGTTATTGTTAGGTATATTGGTGAGCCTGTACTTTCCGCTTCAAAAGCTTATCGTTTAATGATTGATCAAGTAAAAGTTAATTTACAAGATGATAATACATCAGGTGTTGGTATGAGCTTGAGCTTTAGAACGTTACTTAATGTGGTTCCGCAAGGAGCAGAAGCCAAGTTAATGATTAAAAGTAAAGCACAAGCAGCAACTGGTGAGTGGAAAGTATTATTAGAAAATACCGGCAATAAATATATTCGCTTATCGCAAGCACAGTGGGTAATTAAGGGTAATAATGAAAAATTTGTGCTTGAAGGAGAAAGCTTAAGTAAAGCGTTAAGTGGAAAGCTGCTTTTACCTAACTCAAGTCGAGAAGTAACAATAAAAATACCAGCGCAATTTAATGCAGAGCAAAGTGAGTTAGAGGTGCTGTTTTAATGTGTAGGCTGCTGAATTATTACTTATTATTATTTGTAATGTTAGCTTTGCCCGCCTACGCTTTAGAAGTAACGCCCATGGTAGTTACTTTTTCACCAAATGGCGTGTCAAATGGTGCATCTAGTTTAATACATAACCAGTTACCACGTGATATTGCCTTTGATATACAGGTATACGAAATTCAATTTACACAAGATGAACCACAATTAGTGCCGTTAGAAGATTCGCCTTTGTGGGTGTTTCCGCCGTCATTATTGCTACAAGCGGGGCAAAGTCAGCGTATTCAATTTAGATGGCTAGATAAAGTACTGCCAACCACAGATAAAAGTTACCAAGTTAGCTTGATTGAACAACCATTAAACGCTCATTTAGCAGATAAAGCATCGCAATTGACCATGCTGCTTAATGTGAACTTAATTGTGCATGTAGATCAACCACAGTTAACAGCAGATTTAGCCGTTGGAGAGTCTCATATTGAGGGAACAGACATTATGGTAAATATAATAAATAAAGGCCCAGGTGCGAGTCGATTAAGTGATTATGAGATCAAGTTAACTGATGAAAGTTCTGGAGTATTAATAGAACGCATTTTAAAGCAGCAATTAAAGGCACAAGGGTATGACGTGTTTTTTGCACCTAATAGTAGCCACTATATAAAAATACCTAAACCAAAATCGATAAAAGAGGATAGTTTTAAAAGCTTACGCTTAGAATTGATGAGGTAATAAATATGCGTATATTTATTTGTTTATTATTAATTGTATTCACTCAAGTAAGCCTAGCAAAAATAAATCCATCTAACCGAACCATTGAGCTAAGTGTTGAGGCTGAGCTTAATAAAACAGATATTGGCAGAGTAACACTTGCTGTGGAGCCAGGTGATAATTTATTACTTAAGTGGAACGAAGTTGAAACAGTATTAAAGGAAGTGTTATACCCTGAAGGCCTTGCCATATTAAAAGCTAAGGTTGTTGATGGTTTGCTTAGCAAGCAAGCATTAGAAAAGTTTGGCTTTGTGGTTAACTTTGACCTAAGCGATTTTAGTTTAAAAATAAATGCCCCTCTTAATTTAACCCGCCCGCAAACATTAAGTTTAAAACCAGACTCTAGGCGACTAAAAGCTTCAGAAGTGGCCAATTTAAGTGGCTTTGTTAACCTGTATTCTAGCTACTTATATCAACAAAATAACAATACAGATACGACAGACAAACAGCTAGCCTTTCGTGCTGAAATGGTAATGAATTGGGAGGGCTGGGTAGTAGAAAATGAACTTGAGTATTTATCAGATGTTGAGGCAACATCATCAAATGTTAAACGTTTAGGCACACGCTTAGTGCATGACTTACCGTTAAAAGGTATGCGTGTATCAATAGGCGATAACTACAGCTCAGGAAGTTACTTTCAATCTACATCACGTATTTTGGGAATTTCGCTTGCTCATGACTTCTCGCTAGTATCCGATAGGCCAATAAGACCCAGTGCCTCTAGAAGCTTTACTTTAGAAAGCCCATCTTCTGTAGAAGTATTGGTTGACGATAGGATTGTACAGCGATTAAATTTAACTGCAGGCATATATTCATTAGATGATATACCGTTGAATGAGGGAAGTAATAATATAAGTTTGCGGATCACTGATATTGCAGGGGTAGTACGATACGTTAATTTTGATGTAACCACGGGCTTAGATTTATTTGCAGAGGGACAGCTAGAATATGAGATTCATATTGGAGTGCCATCGACATTAACCGATCAGCTAAATTACGATAATGACAGCCCATTGATAAGTACCTATCTTGATTATGGGGTATCGCCTAGTTGGACTATTGGCTTTACAGCGCAGGCAGATGAATTTATACAACAAGCAGGCTTTAAAAGTATTTATGCTGCCAATATTGGCCAATTTGCATTTGAAAATGCAGTGAGTTTTGGCGACGAAACAGGACACGCTTACCGATTGGTATATAGTAGCTTTACAGACAGAAGTGAATTACCACAAGATATTAGTTTTGGTTATGAGTACTCTACTGAAAACTTCCGTGCTGTAGGCTATCGACCTGATCTACAAGGTAGTGCTCGACTACGAGAACACTTTATTCAGGCAAACTATAGCTTTTTTAATAGCCCTACTTTACGTACTTCTTTTTTTACCAACCTATCAAGAGCACATAATGAAGCTCAGTTTGATAAATCAGTAGGGTTAAGTTTATCTGGTGATTTAAGTAACAACCGTTGGCGTTATAGCCTAGGCGCTCAATGGGATGAAATAGCAGATAATGCAGAGTGGGGAATTAGGCTCTCTTTAACCTATAAGTTTAGTAATGATCGACGTTTAAAGTTATCTCACCAATCACGTAGAAACAAAACACGTTTAGAGTATACCCAAGATGCTAATCAACGCTATGTAGGTGCCTTTAGTTTAAGAACGGGAATTGAACATAATGACCAAAATGAAGCATTATTTGACTTAAACACACAATATAATGGCAACCGGTTCTTAGCTAGTTTAGACCATGCTAGCTTTTATGAGCAATTAAATGCAAGTTCAGCTTATCATCAAAGTCGGGTTAGTTTTGCATCCAGCGTAGCATTTGCAGAAGATGATTGGGCAATAGGTAAGCCTATATACGACAGCTTTGCTTTAATTAAACCCCACTCGAGCCTAAAAGATAAAAAAATAACCTTGGGCCAATACAAAGATCAATACAGAGCAAACAATGCAGATTTTGATACTATTTTATTACATGATATTAGCTCATACGATAATTCGGCTATTTCAGTAGATGTAGAAGATTTGGAGCCTGGGTATGATATTGGGGCGGGTTTAGTGGTGTTTTTCCCATCTTATCGCAGTGGGTATAGTGTAATGATTGGTACTGCTGCAAATATATCGGTTATTGCCACTTTACTAGATCAACAACAACAGCCGTTAGCATTACAAGTGGGTGTTGCTGTATGTTCAGATAATACTGAAAAACAACATAAGTTTTTTACCAATAAATCGGGTCGTTTTGCATTAACTGGGCTTACCCCTTGTAGCTATGAAGTGACATTAAATAATAGCGAAAAATCGCAATTTATTTTAGATGTAAAAGAAGGTGAGCAACTACAAAGAAAAGGAAAGATTTATGTACACTAAACAAACGGTTACCTTTATTAGCGGCTTAGCTTTATTACTTTTACCTTATATTAGCTACGCACAGTGTGATGCAAGGTTAAATAATATTGACCACTTATTTGATGACTTTGATCAGTACCATGCATTACAAAAAGTAGATGCAAAAAAGCAGCTGCGCATTAATGTAATAAATGACGAACAGTGCCAGCTACATATTATACTAACCAGTGAAAACCAAGCGCAGCTAAAAGGCGCTTTTCAAAGTATTGCTTATCAATTTCGCAGCGATACTCAGCAATTAGTCAGCTCATCAATTAGTCGTTTACAACTAGTAGAGTCAGCGGCTGAAGTTGAACTTTTGATCCCATCGGGTACACCGGTAAAGGCAGGGTTATACACAGATAGATTGCAAATAAAACTTTATGATCAAAATAATCAGCTGCTCGATGAGCGTCAACTTGACATTGAAACAGATATTGCCCCAAGAACCAGCCTGTCGGTGCTTGGTTATAATACTTTTGCAAATACCATTAACTTAGGAGAGTTAATACCTCTGCAAGAATACGCTATGTTACCTAGCCTGCAAGTAGTGACTAATTCAGATGTTCGGCTGCGCGTTAGCTCTGATAATAAAGGTAAGTTAGTGCACAGTATGTATCAGCAACAATATGCGATAGATTATAATTTAGATTTGGCGGGTAATTGGTTAGGATTGAGTCAAGATACAAATAAAACGTTTTCATACGCTGGGCAAACTGTGTTTTTATTGCCACTTAAAATACAGTTAGCTGACTTTAAAGAGCAAGCCGCTGGTGAGTATACAGATACTATAAGGTTTCAAATTAGCCCACTTAACTATTAACTTTGTTTAAGTTTTTTTGACACCATGCAAGTGCTTGCTGCTTATTTTTAACGGCGATTTTTTGATACACCTTATGTAAATGAACTCGCACAGTTGCTTCGCTGATAAACAGGCTATCGGCAATAGCACTGGAGTGCATTCCTGAAAACAGTAAGTTTAAAACTTTAATTTCTTTACAGGTAAGGTTATTCGACTGCAGTGTTGTTTGTTGCTCGCTAGCCAGCATTTGCCTCATCCAACAATCAGTAACTGCGCGAGGAAACCAAAGTTCTCCCTTATTAATCGCTTCTAACCCTTGGTGAAAAAGAGCTTCGTCTGTATTCGCATAAAATAAGCCTTTTAAATTAGGCCATTCTTTTAATGGAATAACATCACTGTCTTTAGGCACGTCAAAAATAACAAGCCCTTGGTGCTCATTTTTTAACATAAACTGATTAATTAGTTCATAGTTAGTGATAACGTTAAGTGCTTGATAATTTACCAGCAGTATATTGTATTGTGTCGCCACACAAAATAAAGAAGTATACCCGGAAGTATTTAAACACTTTATCTGTTTATTCGTTATATTTTCAATTGCCATAAATTTATTCCATATACTTAAGTATTAATACTATATTCCTAAGTTCAGTTAATATCAATGGTGGAATAATGTACAAATCGTTTGTTATTTAACTTAAATCGCTTGTTTAATTGTAGTATACGCAATAGGCTCTGTGGGTTTATTTACCTCTTCATTTTAATAATTTAAGGTGAATGGCGTTTTACTGAATAACTTTTAGCGAGGAGTTGCGGCGCAGCAGGGGTTTTTATTAATAAAATATTAGAAAATGATACATATCATCTTGTTTATATCATATAATTTACATCCAGAGGAAAGATGCTACAACGCATCTTTTTTTATGCCTACAATTTATATTTTATAAAAATATAACGCATAACAAAACCTATACCCTTTGGAGATTATTTTTGAAATTACGCAACCTCTCACCGTTAAGCTTAGCAATTATTGCTGCACTCACTACCTCAGTAAATGCAGAAGAAACCAAAACAACAGCAAAGCAAGACGCATTTGAAAAAATAGAAGTAACCGCTCGTAAACGTACAGAAAGCTTATTTGAGTCTCCAACCGCAATTACATCAATTGGTGCAAACCTCATTGATAAAGCCAATATGAGTAATTTAGAAGATATTGGTAAGTATGTACCTAATTTAAATATTACTCGTTATGGCGTGGGTAACTCTGCACATGCATCTGTGTTTATTCGCGGTATAGGCCTTCAAGATCATGTTATTACTACCGATCCTGGTGTTGGGGTTTACTTAGATGGTGTGTATTTAGGCCGTCAAATGGGGTCAAATTTATCGCTACCGAATGTTGAGCGTGTAGAAGTATTGCGTGGTCCTCAAGGTACTTTATATGGCCGTAATACTTTAGGTGGCGCGGTTAATGTAATAACCAAGCAACCAGGTGATGAAGGCATTTTAACAACGACTGCAAAAGTGGGTAGCCGCGGTCGTATAGCAGGCGATATTTACTTTAATAACGCATTAACTGATGACTTAAGTATGTCGGCAAGTGCGTCTTACAAGCAGCGTGATGGGGTGGGTACTGCAGTTAATTTAGCTAACCCAGAAAAAGAAATTGGTGAAGAGCAAGAGTTTAGTGGCCGTGTTGCATTTAAATACCAAGCAACTAGCGACCTTGCATTTACTTTTTCTTTAGATGGTGTTGATAACGAATCGGGCCAATCGCCTTATACAATTGAGCTTACCGCACCACTTGATCCAAATGATCAGAACAATGGCGATTTCCCATTATTAACACCAGACTTAATTCCGGCAAATCCAGATGATTTAGGCACAACCGTTGCGGGTATTGAATCAACTTCTTACTCAGGTTGGGGTACTTCATTTGCTGCTGATTGGGCAATTAACGACACTTATTCTAGTAAATTTATCTCAAGCTACCGTACCTCTGAATATGAAGGCGGCTTAGATGATGATGCATCAGCGCTTAATTTATCTGAGTTTCCAGAGCAAGGTGGTGCTGATCAATACTCATTTGAAGTTCAGTTAAACGCAACGTTTGACAACATGGACTTTGTATCTGGCTTATACTTCTTTAATGAAGATGGCTTTACCCGTTCAGAAGACTTTGTATTTAGCCCATACAATACGCCTGACAGTTTTGGCTTCTTCGAAATAAATCAAGAAACCAACTCTTATGCTGCTTACTTTAATGCCGGCTACGATTTAACCGACGATTTAAGCATTGGTGGTGGCCTGCGCTATTCAAAAGATAAAAAAGAAGCGAATGCAATTTTTCCATCTTTTGCCGAACGTAAATATGTATCTGCAGACTTTGATGCTGTGACGTGGGATATAAATGCTTCGTACCAGCTTAGTAATAATATGAATGTGTATGGTCAAGTTCAAAAAGGTTACCAAACAGGTGGCTTTCCACCGCGTCCATTTGGCGGGCCTGATCAGTTTTCATCATTTGATGAAACAAAAGCAATTAACTACGAAATTGGCTTAAAAGGCCAAGTACACGAAAATGTATCTATGATGTTGGCTGTATTTGTAACTGACTACACAGATTTAGCGCTGCCATTTTCAGACCCTACTTCGGGCGGTGGTTTTGTAACTATCGTTGAAAATGCTGGTCAATCAAAAGCGCAAGGTATTGAGCTTGAAACAACAGTAGCTATTACTGACGACTTTACTATTCGCAGTGCAGTGGGTTACTTAGATTCAGAAATTAGTGAAGTAGCAGCAGGCGTACAAGGAATTGGTAAAGGCGATTCGCCTGCATTAACACCACGCTGGACTGTGATGATTGCGCCTTCATATTTTATGGATTTAAATAACGGTGGCACTCTGGCTTTTAATGCAAACTACTCGTACCGCAGTGAAATGCAAGGTCAGTCAGTATTTAACTATAGCGAAACAATTGATTCTCGTGAGTTAGTTGGCTTTAATATTTCTTACACTAACCCGTACGGCGATATGGAAGTAACGCTATATGGTGAAAACGTATTAAACGAAGTGTACGATGTAGGACGCCTACAACAAACTGGTTTTGTTGGCGTTATGCGCAGTAATGACCGCAGTGAATTTGGTTTAAAGTTCAAAAAAGACTTCGAGCTGTAAACTAATTTAGCTAACGCATTTAAACAAAAAAGGTAAGCCGCGGCTTACCTTTTTTAATATTAGTAGGGCAAAATTAATCTTTGTTAAGATCTTTACGTGCTTGCTCAATTTCTTCGGCAATTTCACGTGCTTTTTGTTTGGTTTTTTCGGTTAGCTCGCCTGCCGTTTCTTTACTTTTTATCCACGCATCAACAGCAACTTCTTTGCCGTCATCGTACATATCTAAACCCATTGCTTTACTTTGCTGTAATAACTGATTTAGCGACTCGTCATGTTTAATTTCGTGAGTAGTTTCTTTTACTTTAGTCCACGCTTTATCTAGCTCTTGCTGTACTTGAGCACCGGTGTCTTTGGCGTCTTCTTTGATCTCTTTGGCATCTTCACACGCGGTTAATGTAAGTAAAGTACCTAATAATGCTAAACCTGCTAATTTATTCATGTGTAATTTTTCCATCGATATAAAATAATATTTAACACTATTATAAGTAACGAAAATGAACATACCCGTAACAAAACGATTAAATTTTAAATTAATGGATAAAAGTGATTGCCCTAAGCTGTTTAAATTGGCTCAATACTTGGGTGTAACTACGGTTTATTGAGCCCCGAGCATTAAGCTCGGGAGTTATTAGAATTAGCCTATTGCGGGTATTAATCCGGCCATTTGTAGGCCTTGGGCACTAATAATAGTTAAACCGCATAATGCTGCAATGGCTAAGCCAATATTACCGCTGCGTACTTTATAACCTGTGTTCTGTGTACTTTTACGTTGCTTATAAACCATAGCTACAGGTAAAAAAACGGCCAAAATCACTAAGGCAATCGCTGCGTAGCCAAGCGCCATAATAAACCCTTGCGGATAAAATATGGCAAAACCAAGAGGAGGTATAAAGGTAATTAATGCCGTTTTAATTCGATCCGCTTTTGTATCTGCTTTTTTGAAAGTGTCGGCAAAAAAGTCAAACAAGCCTAAACTTACACCCAAAAATGAAGTGGCCAATGCAAGATCAGCAAATAACTTAACGGCAGTGGCAACGTTTGGGTTGTGCGCTATGCTCGCCATGCTTTGTACAAAGCCACTTAAACCTTGGCTATTGAGCAAATCATTTTGATTCATAATACCCTGGCTTAATATTTGCCAAAAAATATAAATACCTAACGGTAGCGTTGCACCCGCTATCATTACTTTACGCAGTGTTTTTATTTCTAATCCTACGTATTTAACAATTGAAGGAATAGAGCCATGAAAACCAAATGAGGTAAATACCACCGGAATAGCCGAGAGTATTAAGCCTTGCTCTACTGGCATTTCAAGTAAATGTTGGCCATGTACATAAGGCGTTAACATATAAAACAGGCTGGCAAGTACCACTATTTTTATTGAAAACAGCACTCTATTAAATTTATCGACCTTACTGGTACCCAGAGTTACGACACCAGCAATTAAAACCGCCAGTAAAACAGAGGCCAATTGCGGTGCAATACTCACGTTAAACCCCGTGTTTATGCGATCTTGAAGTTGTGCGCCACCACCAGCAATATAAGCTGCACACAAAGCGTAAAATAAAAATATCACCGAAAAGTTAGCTACATATTGCCCACGTTTGCCAAGCCAAAGTTTAGCTAAGGTATTTAGCGTCGCATCGCGAGGAGCATATTGATGGAGCTCAAGCATTAGCAGTGCAGTGTAGGTCATTAATAACCAACAACCGACAATTAATGTCAGCGCAGTACTAAACCCTAGTCCGGCTGATGCAATTGGTAAGGCCAGCATACCTGCACCTATGGTAGTACCTGCAACAATTAACATGCTACCTATTGTTTTATTTTTAAGCACTTAATGATCCTGATCAATCTTGAGAGGTACGCAAGATATAACTAGTTAACCAAAACTTAAATAGTTTTGTTATAAAAGAAATAAAATAAAGTGTAATTATCTATTTACAACTGTAATTTAAATGCATCTTTTATTAATATTAACTATTTAAAAAGTGCTTTAAGCGTATAGTTTATTTGAAGTTTTTTGAGTTTTATTGTTAATGGCTAAGGAGCGGCATGTGCCAATTAAAGTATCGTACTTTATAATGGTTCTTATATGGTCAACCACACCATTAGGTATAGTGTGGAGCAGCGATACAGTATCGCCAACATTAGCGGTTTTATTACGTATGTTGGTAGGGCTTACTTTAGGTGCTGTAATTATAGCTATTACGCGTATTAGGGTGCCGTGGAATAAAAATGCCTGCTTACTTTATTTTTACTCTAGCATAGGTATTTTTGGTGGCATGTTACTTAGTTATATGGCGGCTAAAACAGTGCCCTCAGGCATTATTTCATTAATGTTTGGCTTAGCGCCTATTTTATCGGGCTTACTTGCCCAGCAACTCCTTAACGAGCCTAAGTTTAGTGTAATTAAGCTAATCGCACTTGCATGTGCCCTAATCGGATTATATTTTGTCAGCTATAACCAAATTAAGCACTCGCAAACTCAGGGGCTTGGTTTGTTATATGTGTTTATAGCGGTGTGTTTTTTTAGTTTAAGTGGAGTGATGATCAAGCGGGTTAAAATTGCTATTCATCCTATGGCAACTACATTTGGTGCTCTGGTGTTTGTAACACCTTTATTTTTTATTGCTTGGTTGCTGCTAGACGGTGAATTAAATATACAAAATTGGAGTGCTAAATCAATATGGGCTATTGGTTATTTAGGAGTATTTGGCTCATTGTTAGGAGCGCTGGCGTATTTTCATGTATTACAAAACTTAAATGCCAGTACTGTTGCACTTACCACGCTTATTACCCCAAGTTTTGCATTAGGGCTTGGCGCATGGCTTAATAATGAACCGCTTAGCAAGGAGCTTATTAGTGGTGCGGTTATTATTTTACTAAGCTTAGGTGTGTTTCAGTTTGGCGAGCAAATAGTTAATCGAAATAAGCAAAAAATATGATGTTAAAGCATCATATTTTCGCTATTTGAATTACTAATCTACGGTTTTTGTTGCGCCCTAAAATAGTATCGTTAGTGTCTACAAAACGTTTTTCACCTAACCCATCGGTATGCACTTTAGTTTCATCAACACCTAAACTAATCATATAATCTTTAATTGCTTTAGCGCGTGTTTTAGAAAGGTCTAGGTTATTCCATCGACCGCCATAGCTATCGGTATAAGACGCTATATTAATTGACTCAATACTTGGATCATTTTTTAAGTATTCAGCAATTTTATCTAAACGCTGCTGCGAAGATTTAGTTAATTTACTGCTGTTAGACTGATAGTTCATTACCGTAAACGAAATATCTTCAAAGCTATATGGCAATAATTCATCGCGGCATTGTAAAAAGGCCCAATAGGCTTGTTTAAAATTAACCCCCGACATGCCTACGGCAATTTTATCGGCACTATTTTGCCAGTCTTGATAATAAAAAGTAGGCTGATTACCTTTTTCAAGTTCGGTGAGCATTTCCCACGCGGTTTTATTACCCAGCTCGCCGTCAAACTTTTTAAGTAACTTCATGTCAGCTATATCGCGAACTGGCGTACCGGCTCGCCATGCTGGTGGCACTGCTTTTAAGCCCGCAATAGCATAATTATCAGGGCGAACAACCATATCTAAATTAAAAGTAAGGTCTTTGTTTTTACTTGCATTAACATTAAATATGGCTTCGCCATAATATGGAACTTCATGATTTAACTGGCATTGTAAACGAGTGGTTTTAACTACTTGCCAATTAGAGTTGTCTTGATCGGCAATGTATTGGCGCATAGCACCATAGCTGCTATAACTGCAAAGTGCGCTGGTAATACCAAGGCTAATAAATAACAACTTAAACTTCATCGGGAATTCTCCAGTAAATCAGTATTGCCAATAATTTGGCAAAATACCGTGTAATAGCACTTAATAGTAAACAATACTGAGTAAGCTCTAACTGTAAAGCAAATTGCATGCCTATAGTTTTAGCTGTAATTAATCAATAAATCCCCTAGCCGAAAGGCCCTCAATTTTGACATAATAGATGGCTTACACCTACAAACCAAGAAGACTATGGCAAATACTGAGCAAACACTTTTCGCAAAACGCTTTCGTGGCTTTTTTCCAGTGGTAATTGATGTTGAAACTGGCGGGTTTAATAAAGATACCGACGCTTTATTAGAAATTGCAGTATCTGTTTTAAAAATGGATGACGAAGGATTGCTTAGCATAGATCACACGGTGCACTTTCATGTAGAACCGTTTGCAGACGCTAACATTGAACAAGCGGCCATTGAGTTCAATGGTATTGATCCATTTTCAGCACTGCGCGGTGCCGTGCCTGAAGAGCATGCAATTAAAGAAATTTGCAAAGTTGTGCGCAAAGCGCAAAAAGCAGCCGGCTGCCAACGTTCAGTTGTGGTTGCGCATAATGCAGCATTCGATCATGGTTTTTTAAATGCAGCAATAGAGCGCAATAATATAAAGCGCACGCCGTTCCATCCATTTGTAAGTTTTGATACTACATCGTTAGCAGGGCTTGCTTTAGGGCAAACTGTACTTGCCAAAGCATGTAGAGCAGCGGGTATTGAATTTGATAATAGCCAAGCACACTCAGCACTTTACGATACAGAGCGTACCGCTGAGCTTTATTGTTTAATAGTGAATCGCTGGCAACAACTAGGCGGTTGGCCACTAGCGGCATTAGAAAACACCGATACTGAGTTACAAGTAGATGATAGTGATAGCGATGATGCTAAAACGTCTGAGTAATTTTACCTTCGCTTAGTTTGACTAAATGGGGCGGATAAATACGCGAAAACTGCTTAGTGTCTTTTGCTATTTTAAGCTCCACACCCGGATGCATTAAATCGTTAACTTTTAAGTGGCTGGTGGCCAATAGTTGCATTATTTTATGCTTAATAAGCTGTTTTTGACGTTGTAACTGGGCAGTACGTGTTTGTATATGCTGCTCGTTAAGTTTTATTTTATCTAAATATAGTTGACGTTGTGCCGGCGCTGGGATTTTGTTGGCCTTAATTCGCGCATTTTTTAGCACAGCAGATTTATCAGCAAGCAGCTTTTCAAAGTCAAAAATTTCAGTTTGCTTTTCTCTCAGTTCAAACCAATGTTGTGCTAAAAACACCTTGGTTTTAGTTCCTGCGGGCGCACCCAGCTCACCAGCTTCAAGACGCAGTGCATCTAATATATTACCGCCAATTATTTTACCGCGCGGATTGTTCGCTTTTCCTACTCTAATTAATCGCTTAGCGCGTAAATCACAATGTAAAGCCTGGCGTTCAATAAAGAGATCTTGCGCTGTTTCTATGTGGCAATACTGCGCATATCCAACGCAAATAGTCCGCTGAGCAATTATGTGGCAACTAAATGCTTCATCAACTTCGCGCTTTCGGCCAATGGCACCTAGCATAATGGTTACTGCACCTTTACTGTGTATTGTTCCTGATTCTACAAAGCCTAAAACAGTAATGTCGCCATTCGCTTTAACATGCATACCATCTTTAATATCACCACTAATAATTACGCTACCGGTAAAGTTAATATGGCCGGTGCTTACATCTACGTTATCAAAACATAACACGTCATCCACACGCATTCCACGGGGGAGGGCAACTGGTACGCCTTTGCAATCAGCTATTAATATATTTGGGTTATTAGGATCTATTTTGGTTCCCTCAAAGGGCTGCAATTGATGCTCTTTTCCGGGCTTTGCTAAAATAATATCGCCAAATACAGTATAACCATCTTCACCTAAAGTAGCCGCAACTCGCTGCATAAGTGGCGTGCCTGGTTTTACCGTAATAATTGCCCCTAAATTTTTCATATCAACTTTACCGCCTTCCTTAGCTTGCGGGCTAAGTACGCGATCTTGTGCGGTTGAACACAAACGTACAAATTTGGCGTCAAGGCCTTTTTTAGGGTTACGGCCATGCGCAATAATTGCAGAATATTCGCTTCCTGCTGGGTGCTCAAATTGCTGTCCTAAAAAGTTATCTAATGCTTGTGGGCTTATGCCCTTACTAATACCAGCATCAAAAAGTGCTTTTTGTGCGTCTTGCATTGATAGCAATACACCACCTTTTGCCGTTTTAATCGTTGCTTCGGCTACCATATTTTTGTCATCAATATTAATAGTAATAGCGGCATTAATTGCGTGTGCAACAATTAACGATTCGCTTTGGTAATTTTTACTTTGCGCAAATAACTTACTAATATTGACAGCTATAATCTCAAAGTCGCAATACTGAGATTGCTCTATCAATGTTATTAACTGTGTTGTTGTTGCTATAAAACCACTGTCTATAGGATGCTTTAATAAAGACAAGTACCCTGTTTGTTGATTAAATGAGAAAACCGACATTTATAAATTCCCTACGTAATATGCCTGTTATTATTTTATTTTTTATATAAAGATCAAAATTTGTTATTAAATAAATTTTAATCTCGTATTTGAGCACAAAGCAGAGAGAGTGTTAAGTAAATGTTATTGCTTACTCGGGTTGTTTGCATAGCTTTGCCTGTTTAATGCACAATAGTACTTAGTAAATAAAATAAAGCGTCGAAGGCCCTTGAGTATCAGCATGTTACTCGGTTATACTAGCCGTACGCTCTGAATGAGTTACTAATTCAGGGGCTGATTAGGATTCGACGGAATTCAAGAAGCCCAAGGTGCATGTCGAGGTGCGGTTTGCCTCGTTAAACAGCCGCAACCTAAAGTAATCGCAAACGACGATAACTACTCTCTAGCGGCTTAGGCCAGCTAGCGCTCCTTCTATGTATTCTTGTGGACTAGATTTTGGAGTGTCACCCTAACACCTGATCGCGATGGAAACCCTGGCCGGGGTTGAAGCGTTAAAACTAAGCGGCCTCGCCTTTATTTACCGTGTTTGTCCGGGACTTAAAGGTTAATTAAATGACAATACTAAGCATGTAGTACCGACGGTCGAGGCTTTTCGGACGGGGGTTCAAATCCCCCCAGCTCCACCAATATCGGTTTTTAGATTCGTTTGTCTAAAAACCCTAAAAAACCCGCAACGCTTGAGAAATCAAGCTTGCGGGTTTTTTTATGGCTAAAGGTTAATTAAGATCACAGACCCATTAAGCTATTCGCCAAAGTACCCACGAAGCAGGTAGCGCACTTCATTGAGTGATGATTTTTGATGCAGTAACCGAAGCTAAGCTTTTAAAAATGAAGGTTTAAATGAGGGGAGTAACTGAGAGTTTAAAACTGTCTGATGTAGATAAATTAATAATCAACCTTATTAGTAACTATCCTCATATTACAAACGCACAGTTAGTTGTCGCTAGCGAAACGTCGTTGAGCGCCATCTAAAGGCGAATAAAGGTTTTGAAAGAAGCAGAGTAATAGTAAGAATTGGGTATTGGCTCTAAAAAACCGGCAATTGTCAGATTAAATAAGTTATTTATACACAATTAATACGCTAATAATTTAGTGGCACTTCTATTCACGTAAAATAAATAAGTTCTTAAATTGAAAGTGTTTTAAATACTTGCCCGCTATTAATTTTCAAAGGCCAGTGCAGCCATGTTTTACGGCATACTTGCGCAAGTCACTTTATGATGAGCGGCGGAAATACTTTAGTACTGTAGCAGATACTTGGTCATGCAAAGATTGAGCAAACTATGGTTTACGCGCACTTTGCACCAAGTCATTTAGAAGATGCAATCAGATTAGGTCCAAGGTTTAATTGATAAATATATATTTTGAAACAAACCAATTACATTCTTCTTGACCACATATTTTTTGAGCACTATCTGCAGAATCTAACTGACTTTTAAAGGTTATGTAGTAAAGCTCATTTTTTTCAACAGTAACAAAATAGCTTAATATTCTTTCTGATGACTTTAAAGAAATAAACTTAGAAAGAGGACGTGACTTTTCTCCATCGCTTTTAGAACCTATAGATGAGTATACGATTGGTTTTATTTCTTTTTTCTTCATAACCATATGATCTTTAGCTTCAATATTATAAACCGTGAGTGGATACTCATCTAAATTAAAAATCAAACGCGACTTACCGCTATTTTTTATTTTTACTTCTATAATTAGACCTTGGGTGCCTTCTAAATTTGGCGAATGATAATCAATAACTTTATGGTCAATACTGATTATTGAGGCTTCAGTATTATCAATTGAAAGCTGCTTTTCAGTTATTTCTTGTTCTTTCAAATCAAGATTTCGATTTGCAGTTTCGACTTGCTGCAAAAGATTAAAACTAATTAAAACCCATAAGCCGCCCACTATAATTGCAAATGCGCTTATAATGTTATGGAATATTGTTGAAAAGTCAGATGGTTGGGTAGTGGCTAGGTCTCTTTTTTTATAAAAGTAAAAATAGCTAATACTAAGTAATAGTATAACTACAAGTATTAGCCCACCAAGACTCAGAGGAACTATATCAAAAAATGAAATTGGATCACTTTTACGCATAGTTAAACACCAATATCACCTTCATCAGATATTTCAGGGAAATCGTCATATCGATCATCGATTTCAGCAGAGGATACTTCATTATTTTCTATATTTTCTTCTTCATTTTCAATTATAGGAGAAAATGATGATTTTGTTAAAGGATTGGAAACTTCCACTCTATCAATGGAGAACTGACCTTTATTAGGTTTACTGATAAATGCTTCCAAATGGTCTTTATGTGATTCAAATGTTGTTGTTGTTTTAATGTGCTCGATGGCTTTCGTGAGTTCAGCCTGATTGCTAACTAGTATATAATTATCAGCTTGGTCTACGGGCGTAATAGCTTCCCCCATACAGCCTGTTATAAGAAAAGCAAAAGCGATTAGAGTAGCTCTATCACCTAGAATTTTACCCCATGAATGCCCAGGAGAAGTGAAAATACTTTTATTGGTAAGGGTAAACCTATCTTGACCACCAAACTGATAATAAAGATCGTGTAGTAGGTCTTCATCGAATGAGTTCTCATCAAGCTCTAGAATTGAAAAAAGTTCGAGCTTTTGAATTATTCGTTGAAATTCACTTAAATGAAACTGAGCAATATCACTAGTCTGATTTATTTCAGTAGTAAAGTGAAGCTCGTTATTTTCTATGTACAAACCATAAAGCCAATGTTTAAGAAGCTCTTTATGTACCTCTAAAGAAAATACTGTTTTTTGTGAACCTAAACTTTTTGAGATTGGTGTAGGTAAAGATGTTCTTAGTTTACGGCTTTCCCATTTAACCTTTCTTCTTAAAATTTGAGAACTGGAAGAATTTACTCTTTCACCAGTAGAAGGGTTTATAGAAAATAATGGTTCTGAATCTATATAAGCATCAGATATAATAGTACCTATAGATATTCTACTTTTAGATAATGTAAATACAGTATCACCAATTTTAAAGTCATTAATAAAGTGTCTTATTTGACCTAAGCGAGCTGATAATTGGCGAGGTTCTTCTGGGTTAGCACTTCTCGTATTTAGAAGAACAATTCGACGTTCCAATTCAGGAACATCATCTTCTGTAATTACGCCCTCTGAATCAAAGCCGATATTATCCATGTGACCCAAAGCGACACAACCAGAAGATATAAACTGGTGGTATGATATGGCTTTAGCCCCGGCTCTTACTACCCAGTATTGACAAGACGAGTCAATTTCAAAAAGGTTCATTCAAAATCCCTGTAATTATATTTTTAATATTTGGACAAAATCCTAATGTCCACATACTGCCCAATCTCAAAAGATTATACAAGACTTTAGAGGATACTATAAGAAACTAAGCTTATGATTTAAAAGTAAGTACTTGTTTTAATTAGTTACCTGTAGTAATCGAGGCTTTCGGACGCGAGCCCCCCAGTTCTGCCAATAATGACTTTTAATTTCGTTTTTTTATGGCTGTAATTTAAGGTGGCTTTTACAAGATTAATATTGTGATGGTGAACGAGTTGTCCATATTAGGTTTGCTAAAAACGATTGGAGGTACGGCAGGGTTAGTTATTAAATGTGAGCCAGCGTTTGGGCTGGCTCACGAGAGTGCAATAGCTTAAGTGCGGCTATTAACCGCTAACAAAAGGAAAGCTTAAATACAGCTGTATAATGAGTGCGTTGGTAATATCAATGAAGAATGCGCCCACTAAAGGTACTACTAAAAATGCCTGTGGTGAGGGGCCGTAACGAGATACTAAAGATTCCATATTTGCAACTGCGGTAGGCGTTGCGCCTAAACCAAAACCACAATGACCGCCCGCTATTATTGCGGCGTTGTAGTTTTTACCCATTACTCTAAAGGTAATAAAGTAAGCAAATAGCATTAGCATAACGGCTTGTACTAAAATCATAAATATCATTGGGCCGGCTAAGCTCAGCAGTTCCCATATTTTTAACGACATTAAAGCCATGGCTAAAAACATTGATAGCGCCATGGTGCCCCATAAGTCTATACAGGCGCGGCTTACCTTATAAATTTTAGAAAATTCAGTAAGGTTAGTAATAAAAACACCAAATAATAATGGGATTAAAAATGCTGGTAGAATAACGTCAATTGCTTTTAATGCGTCGTAGCCCATGCGGCCTAAGTACATACATAATAATATAACAAACAAGGTTTCCATCATTTTACGCGGTGTTACTAGGTCGTGATCATCTGGGTCGAAGGTAACTGTGTCATCGCGCTCTTCATGGTATGAAGTGTCTGCTTTTAAGTTGTATTTATTAATGAGGCGCCTGCTGACTGGGCCGCCAACTAAGCCACCAAGAATAAGCCCAAGCGTAGCGGCTGCCATTGCCAGTTCAAATACGCTGCTTTGCATACCATATTCATTAATAAACAAATCAGCGTACGTGGCACCACTACCATGGCCACCAGAGAGTGTTACAGAGCCGCCAATTAACCCCATTAAAGGCTCCATACCGGTTGCTACCGCAATAGATATACCTAAGGCATTTTGCACCAATAAATAAATTGTTGCGACGCCCAAAAACAGCGCGACTTTAGGGCCACCTTTAATTAATAAGCTAAAACTCGCACCCAAACCAACAGTGGTAAAAAACATGGTCATTAATGGGGTTTTAAAAGTCATATCGAATTGAAAGTTAATATCAAAGTAAACGTGCAGAATGGCCGCAATAATAGAAAAGGCAATACCACCCACAACGGGTTCAGGAATGTTGTTGTCTTTAAGAAAAGCAATTTTGCTATTGAGATAATAGCCTGCAAAAAGTATTAACAAAGAAACTAACAAGGTTTCTATAATAGAAATTTCAATATTCATAAGCGCATTTAACCTTTTTAATACGGTATATTTTTGTTTGCACATGAACCAAAGTTTGACCGTGAAGAGGTAATCAACAGATTAGCAGTTCAAAACTTTAGAGCGCCATAAGCAAAAGCAGTACCTTGCAACTTAGCAAATCATTAATAAAAAACAGGCAAAGTTTAATTTTGAGGGCAGGAGCTTAGCATATACCGGTTACCGATCAAGATGCATATTTTAAGTTTGTATACTATTTTGCAGCAAACACAGCCATAAAGTAATTCTTATTCATTAGTTTTAATGTGGTTGTATTTTTTTACAACAAACAAAGTTGGGTGTAATTGTTAAAAGTTGCACAGATAAAGGGACAGTTCATTTTTATTAGTTACGTGTTTGGGCTAATTTATAGCGGGTTATTAACTTTAAAATAGAATCTATAATTAATTGTTGTAAGCATATTTTTAACTTAATGCTGAGCTTTAATGTGCTGTGGCTTTACACAATGCTTATATTTTTTGAACGCAATTTAAACTATGCGTGTTATACCTAATGGTTATACAAAATCACTAAAATAAGCCTCAATATAAGGTGTTATTCACCCTAGAGCATAAATATGGATTTATTGGCTACAGAGTTTGTTACTCCCTGTATAGCGCTGTTACTTATTGTACTTGCAGGTTTTACATCTTTTGTATCTGCCGCGTTTGGTGCCGGTGGCGGGCTGATGTTATTAGTTGTTATGGCATCAATTATGCCAATGACGGTCGTGGTGCCAGTGCATGGCTTAGTACAATTAGGATCGAATGCAAATAGACTAGTGTTGAGCATTAAACATATAGATAAAAATATGTTTATTTACTTTACGCTTGGTGGGTTGGTTGGCGCTGGCATCTCTAGCACTGTAGTTAATGATATTCAGTTAGATGGTATGAAGTTGGCGGTTGCGGTATTTGTGGTTTATTTATTGTGGGGTAAAACGCCTAAATTTAAAAACGACTCAAAGCTGGGGCGTTTAGTTGCGGGTTTAATAACGGCATTTATTTCTATGTTTGTTGGCGCAAGTGGACCGCTAGTAGCGAGTTATTTGCATATTAATAATTATGACAAATTAAAGTTCACTGCAACGTTTTCTAGCATTATGACCCTACAGCATGTGTTAAAGGCGTTTGTTTATACTGTTATTGGGTTTAACTTTTGGCAATGGTTGCCATTGGTGATAGGTATGATAGCCAGTGGTGCGCTAGGCACTTGGTTAGGTATTTATTTACTTAAACGTATGCCTACAGCACGTTTTAAAACTATTTTTAAGGTTATATTAACACTTATGGCTTGCCAATTGGCTTGGCAAGGCATAAGTGAAATATTGCTATAAGCAGATTATTTTACCGCAGCTTTAATAGGGCTGTCGCCATCAAAAAGCTCAAAAATACAACTGCTATTACATTGGTTTTGCGCAATGTTAAATAAAACATGAGCAACGTTTTCTCGGCTTATTTTTGCATTTGAACGATCGCTTGGTCGTGTTGTGCTAATAAGCATTGATGCAGCTTCGTTGGTTAATGCACCCGGTCGTACAATGGTATAACTAAGGCCGCTATTTATTAGGTATCTGTCTGCCATGTGTTTAGCTACTAGGTAAGGTTTTAGATCACTTTGAATTGCATCAGGATCGTCAGCACCTAACGAGCTCACCATAATAAAGTGTTTAACACCGTGCTCTTTTGAAAAGTTAATTGCCTTAGTAGCAGCCCACAGATCAATTAATAAGGTTTTATCAGCACCTGTACCGCCGCCTGAGCCAGCAACAAATATAACTTGCTCACAGTCTTTTACTACGTCACTAAAATCGCTTTCTAAATCTTGTTCGATAATAGTTAAATGTACGCTATTTAAATCACTTAGTTTATTTTTATTGCGCACTAAAGCGATTACATTATGCTCATGCTGGAGTAATAACTCGGTAGTCATTTTACCAATTTGCCCGCTTGCGCCAATAATTAAGGTTTTACTCATCATTAACTCCTAAATTTGTTTGCTATTTCAGCTTACAGTAGATCGTGACTCGTTGGTATACCTTTCAAGTATAGCTAACTGATTAAATTTTATTACGAATTAAATCACGCACTATAAAACGAGCAGGGTGAATAGCTTGGCTTACACGCTCGCTGAGCGGGCGCGGCTCGTTGTTTAAACTGCTAATTAAGTGTTCACTGCAAAGTGGCGCACTGCATAAAGCACGTGCACCAAAGCCGGTGAAAATATGTAGCCCTTGTTGTTTTTTACTTAGGGCTTGGTACTGATAGCGTTTACCTAAACGTAAATTAGCAAAGGCAGTTAGGTAATCGCTTTGCTCTACCCACTCTCCTGCCATAGGTAAGTGATCAATAAAACTACAACGCACTGCGGCTTTTGCTGCGGTTATATTGCCTAAGCTAGTTGCAAAATTACAGTGGCCGTAAAAGTTGAGTAATTGCTCGCGATTACTAAGGTTGTCTTGCTCAGTTACTTGTCGGCTTTTGGTGTTTTTTTCAAACGTTGCACCCATACAATGATGATCTAAATAAGCGGGTGTAAAATAGCCTTTATGGCACAGCACCGTTTTTAGTTTAGTTGACTGCTCACTTGCCTGCACATGCGATACTTGCCCGCGTACACCAACGATTGGTAGTGCTTTAGTTTGTGCAAATGCATCGCTGTGCTCACCTGCACATATAATTACATCGCTAAAGGGGCCAAACTGTTTGCCGTTACTAAAAAGTAGCCAGCCGTTGCTGGTTTTTTTTAATTGTTCTATATGGCAGTTAAAAGTACTTTTATAAGGCGACAAACAATGGGCGGCGCTCAACATAGCATTAACTAGTTGTGGTGGGTTTACCCAGCCACCTTGTTCAAAATATACGCCAGAATAACCAGTAGTAACTCCGGCTATAGTATCTCCTTGCTCTGCGGTTACGTTACGCATTAATGTTTGTGGCCATAATTGCTGCTGGGCTAAATTTTCATGGCGATCAACGAGTGGCTGTTTTACTGCATGCTGCAATACACCGCACCAGCTATGATCAAAACTAAAGCCATCATTGAGTAACTGTTTATAAAGCCGTTTGGCATATAAAAAGCTATGCGCAAATAACTCGCTGTGTGGGGAGTTTTTTGCTTGTAAATGAGGGTATACCACCCCTTGCACGTTGTGCGATGCCCCCATAGCGGGTGCAGCATCTTGGCAAAATAATTGGCTGCTAATACCTCGCTTAGCTAGGCTGTATAAAATACAGCTGCTGGCAATACCACCACCAATTACCGCCACATTACTAAGCGGGCTTACATCGTGATTAAAATAACTTGGCGCCGATTGCGTATCGTTAGTGTGTTTTAATGTGCCAATTAGCATGCTACGTTTGTGCGCAAATCCTTTAACTTTTTGCATGGTAAAGCCTGCATCACTTAACCCACGACGAACAAAGCCGGCAGCGGTAAAGGTAGCAAGGGTGGCTCCTACTTTTGAAACGTTAACCATGGCATTAAACAGGCTTTGTTGCCACATGTCAGGGTTTTTACTCGGTGCAAAACCATCTAAAAACCAAGCATCTACTATACCTGAGCGCGGATAGCTCATTGTTTTAATCGATTCCAGTGCATCACCAAAATATAAATCGAGCACTATTGTCCCATTATTAAATTCAAGTCGATGGCAGCCTGCTAAATTAATGGGATACTGGCTGATAAGTTGCTCACTTAATAAATTAAGTTCAGGCCATGCTGTTAATATTTTGCTTAAGTCGCTTACACTTAATGGGTGTTTTTCAAAGGCAATAAAGTGTAGTCGCTTTACACCATAGTTTAGTTGCTTTTGAACTTGTTGGCGTGCAAGGTGGTCAGTAAAGTGCTGGCATGTATTTAAAAAGTTAAGGCCAGTACCAAAACCGGTTTCGGCTATAACGAAATGTGCTTGGTCATGGCTTTGTAACCGTGTATCTATATTGTTTTGCTGATAAAACACATAATAAGATTCAGCTAAGCCATTATCGTCAGAATAATAAATATCATCGAAGTCATTGGCAACAGGTGTGCCTTGGTGGTTAAAGTGAATGTTGGCGTTTTTTATCATGACCCATTTAATTTTAGAGATGAAATTTTTTAATTATTTTACGTGTTTTCTTTGAAATAGTCTGGCGTTATTTATAAGCTAGCAGTTCAGAGTACAAGTGTACGCTAGAAAGCTGACCACTTAGATGATTAAATTCGCGTAAAATAGAACGCAATTAAGTATTAAGCTAAGGGAATTACCCATGAGAAGAGCCGTAATTACAGGTATCGGTGTTGTATCAAGTATTGGTAACAACAAAGAAGAAGTATTAGAATCGTTAAAAACAGGCCGTAGTGGCATTGCGTTTAACCAAGAATTTGCCGATTACAAGCTACGTAGCAACGTGTCGGGCAAAATTGATATTGACGTTAAAGAACATGTTGACCGCAAAGCAATGCGTTTTATGGGTGATGCTGCTGCCTATTCTTATATTTCAATGACGCAAGCGATTGCAGACTCAGGTTTATCTGACGAGCAAGTGTCAAACGAGCGTACGGGTATTATAGTTGGTTCTGGTGGTGGTTCATCTAAATGGCAAGTAGAAGCGGCTGATATTTTACGCGAAAAAGGCGTAAAGCGTGTAGGTCCTTATATGGTGCCACGTACTATGGCAAGCACCACGTCTGCATGTTTAGCAACACCGTTTAAAATTAAAGGTGTTAACTACTCTATTAGTTCTGCATGTGCTACATCAGCGCACTGTATTGGTAATGCAGTAGAACAAATTCAACTTGGCAAGCAAGATGTTGTTTTTGCTGGTGGTGGTGAAGAGCTGCACTGGACTTTAGCAATGGAATTTGACGCTATGGGCGCACTTTCTACTAAGTACAACGAAACACCAGAAAAAGCATCGCGTACGTACGATGCAAACCGCGATGGTTTTGTTATATCTGGTGGTGGCGGTATTGTTGTGGTTGAAGAGCTTGAACATGCTCTTGCTCGTGGCGCACATATTTACGCAGAAATTGTTGGCTATGGTGCAACGTCTGATGGTTACGACATGGTTGCTCCTTCAGGCGAAGGTGCTGCACGCTGTATGCGCCAAGCTATGCAAGACGTAGAAAGTATTGATTATTTAAATACGCATGGCACATCTACTCCAGTGGGCGATGTTAAAGAGCTTGGCGCTATTCAAGACGTATTTGGTGGTAATTCACCAATGATCAGCGCAACTAAAGCAATGACAGGCCATGCCCTAGGTGCGGCGGGTGTTCACGAGGCTATTTTCTCTTTATTAATGCTAGAGCATGGCTTTGTTGCACCATCAATTAATATTGATGAATTAGACGAGCAAGCTGCAGGCCTTGATATTGTTACTGAACGTCGTGATGTTGAGTTAAATACTGTAATGTCGAACAGCTTTGGCTTTGGTGGTACAAATGCCACGTTAGTTATGAGTAAATATAAAGGTTAATTAGTTTCTTACTAAATACCCAAAGCCGAGCATTGCTCGGCTTTTTAGTTTGTGCAAAGCCTAGGTTGTTCGTTACAATAGCGACCCTTAATTGCCAAACGGACTCTGTATGAAAATTCTTGCCGATCAGAATATGCCTTTAGTTGAGCAGTACTTTGCAGACATTGGTGAAGTTGAGCGTTTTGATGGGCGACAATTAACAGCCGATCAACTAATAGACGTAGATGTGCTGCTTACTCGCTCAGTCACTCAGGTTAATAATGAGCTTTTAGCACACGCTAACAAACTAAGCTTTGTTGGCACCGCAACAATTGGTGTTGATCATATTGATACGCAATTATTAAATGATAAAAATATTGCCTTTAGTAGCGCGCCAGGCTGCAACGCAATTGCGGTAGCCGAGTATGTAATAAGCAGTTTATATGCCTTAAGCCAAGAAAACGCCCGCCCACTTAATAATCAAACAATAGGTATAGTTGGCGTAGGCAGTATTGGCAGTTGTTTGGCGCAAAAATTACAAGCGCTGAATTTAACTGTACTTTTATGTGATCCAATAAAACATGCGCAAGGCTTATTAAACGAGCACGTAGCACTTGATCAATTACTTGCGCAGTCAGATATTGTAACTTTTCATGTTCCGCTTATAAAAAGTGGCGAGCATAAAACGCTACATATGATGGATAAAGCCAGATTAAAAGCGCTCAAACCCGGGCTTACGTTAATTAATGCAAGCCGTGGTGATGTGATTGACAATCAAGCATTATTAGAAGTGATGCAAGCGGGTGCCGATTTAGATTTAGTGCTTGATGTATGGGAAAACGAACCCACTATTTTAACTGAGCTACTAGAGCATGTGCGCTATGCAAGCGTTCACATTGCAGGGCACACCCTTGAAGGGAAAGCCCGTGGTACACAAATATTGTATCAAAAGTTTTGTGAACTCAAAGGGATAGAAGCAACAAAGTCGCTCGACGAGTTTTTACCCGTGCCTGCAATTACGCAAGCTACATTAGGACAAAGTTTTAATGAAGCTGATATTGCGCGTTTGGTGCATTTAATTTACGACGTACGCCGTGATGACGGTATTTTACTGCGTGATTTAGCGAATAACGGTTTTGATAGTTTACGTAAAAACTACCCTGTAAGACGAGAATTTAGCACTTTAATAATACAAGGTGATAGCTCGCAGCTAGCCGCTTTAGCCCAGCTTGGGTTTACTGTTGCAAACTAATTTAACTAGCGATGTTGTTTTAATATCGCTTAAAGAGGAATAAATATGTCGCAAAAATATAACGTTGTGGTACTTGGTGCTACAGGTTTAGTTGGTCGTCAAATCATTGAAACATTAGCAGATCGTAAATTTCCAGTGGATCAACTTTTTTTACTTGCTAGCAGCCGCAGCGCAGGCGAAGACATTAAGTTTTGTGGTGAGACCATTGAAGTACTAGATGTTGAAGGCTTTGACTTTAGCCAAGCGCACATAGGCTTCTTCTCTGCTGGTGATAGTGTGTCAGAGCAGTACGCGCCAATTGCTGCAGATGCTGGTTGTGTAGTAATCGACAATACATCATTTTTTAGAAATGATTTTGAAGTCCCTCTAATCGTACCAGAAGTTAACGCAGCAAGCTTAGCCGATTTTAGAAATCGTAACATAATTGCCAACCCTAACTGTTCAACTATTCAGATGATGTTGGCACTAAAACCAATATACGATGCTTACGGAATTGACCGTATTAATGTATCAACATATCAAGCAGTGTCGGGCGCAGGTAAAAAAGCGGTTGATGAGTTAGCAAAGCAAACCGCTAACTTAATGAATGCCCGCCCAGTTGACAGCGATATATTTCCTAAGCAAATTGCGTTTAACGTGATCCCACAAATAGATGCATTTGAAGATAACGGCTACACCCGTGAAGAAATGAAAATGGTTAACGAAACGCATAAAATATTAGGCGATACTACCATTGCAGTAAACCCAACGTGTGTAAGAGTACCGGTGTTTTTTGGTCATTCAGAGTCAATCAATATAGAAACACGTATGCCATATGACCTTGAACACGTAAAACAGTTATTAAACGACGCGCCAGGTGTTGAGCTTATTGATGATGCGGGCGATTACCCAACAGCGGTATCTGATGCCAGCGGTAATGACACAGTTTATATTGGTCGTTTACGCGCCGATATTTCACATCCACATGGTTTAAATATGTGGGTTGTAAGCGATAATACCCGCAAAGGTGCAGCAACAAATAGCATACAAATTGCAGAAGAGCTTATTGCTAACTACATGTAATTACTTATAGCTTTAAAGCAAAAAAAGCGGTAAACATTATTTGTTTGCCGCTTTTTGTTTATATGGCTGTCAATTAATTGCCGCATATAATTTAAAAGCGTATAAAGATGTTGATGTAACAGATTTAAATACTTTTAATTATAAATTTAAGGTATTTATTTTCAAAGTGTTGCGATGGATATTAGTGGCTAACTGGTTTATAGTTTGTAACTGGAATAGAGCTTGCAATAAAAATAGATTGTAATAAAAAATGTGAGTCAGCCATTTGGTTGATAACGGCAAGAATAATCAATGTTTATGCGCCCACTTTGTGGCGCTACGTTAACATTTAAACATTAAAGGATCAGCATGCGCGGTTTAGCTTCACTTATTATATTGGCGTCTGCATTGATAGTCACTTCTGTTTACTCTCAAGACAGTACCCAACTAAAGGGGCCTAAAGGCGTTGACTATGGTGTGCAAGGACGAGCAATAGGGCCAATAAAACCGACCGATACACTCTGGCGTATTGCTGTTAAAGTTCGTCCTGATAACTCTGTAAGCATTTATCAAGTTATGCAGGCCTTGTATAACAAAAATCCAAATTCATTTTTAGAACAAAACCTTAACCACATGCAAAGTGGTGCCTATTTAAACATACCCACCTTAGCTGAAATTAAAAGTGTTAGCTCTGAGCTAGCAAGACAGCGCTCTGAACAAGACGACAAGTTATGGGAAAAAAAGAAAAACGGCACGCTAACGCAAAGCGAAATTAATACAGCTCAAACCAAAGTAACGCAAGCGCGTAAAGTTGACGTAGACGAAGCTAAAAAAGAATTACAAAAAGAATTAAATGACATAAAAACGGATCAAAGTAATAGATTAGTTGAGCTGCAACAGCAATTTAAAAGTTCGGTAAACAATGTTGAAGAAATATTAGTAGAGAATAACAAGCTTAAAAAACAACTCACAGGTATTTCACAAGAGCTAAAAAACTTACGCGAGCAACTAGGGCAAGACAGCGAAATACAGCTGCAACTTAAAGAATTAATAGTTAAACAAAATGAAATAATAGCGCAACAAAAAATCAAAGACGCCAAACAAGATGCCGAATTTGACTTAGGAGCCTTGCTATCTAATCCGCTGGTTTTAATTTTGTTAATGACTATACCTGCATTATTAATTATTTTTGCCGTTGTAATGTTGTTACGTAAACGCGCAAATAACACCGAACAAAATAACCAAGAAGATGAAGAGTTTTTACCGCAAACTCCCGTTTATAGCAGTGATGACAGCGATGATGTTGTAAGTGCAGCTAGCCACGACGATCCTATTATTCCTGATCCGTTGGATGATTTAAGTGTTCAATTAGATGACGGTATTGCGGATGACGTGCTGTTAGATGACGGTATTTCAGATGACATGCTGTTAGATGACGATGTAGCGTTTGACGACTCATTAGACGATAGCAATTTATTAGATCAAGATGAGTTAGAAAGCTTACTGAGCGATGACATCATTTTTGATGATGAAGACGGCCAAGACGATGATGAACTCGATATTTTTATGCAGCAAGGCTTTGATGAGCCTGTAGAGGACACTATTGATTTAGACTTAAACACATCACAAAACAGTGATGATATTTTAAGTGCTGATGATTTAGATAGCTTATTTGATGAAGACGATAGCTTACCAGAAATTGAATCGAGTGATAGCGACAAAGTAGCACCAGAGAGTGGGGATTCTCACGATGAAATATCTGCCTTTAGTGAAGAGTTAGCAAGTGAAGATGACGATTTTGATATTGATGATTTATTAGAATCAGAGCAATCATCAATACCAAGCAATACAGAAGAGTTGGTAGAGGAAAACGACGACTTTGACTTAGATGATATCGACAGCTTAATCGATGAAGTAAGTGAGCAGGACGATGCTCTGCCTGAAAAGCAAAGCAGCGCTACAGAGCTAGTTGAAGAAAGCGACGACTTTGATTTAGACGATATCGACAGCTTAATCGATGAAGCAAGCGAACAGGGCGATGATCTGCTTGAAGAGCAAAACAGCGCTACAGAGCTAGTTGAAGAAAATGACGACTTTGATTTAGATGATATCGACAGCTTAATTGGCGAAGCAAATGTTCAGGGCGATGATCTGCTTGAAGAGCAAAACAGCGCTACAGAGCTAGTTGAAGAAAATGACGACTTTGATTTAGATGATATCGACAGCTTAATTGGCGAAGCAAATGTTCAGGGCGATGATCTGCTTGAAGAGCAAAACAGCGCTACAGAGCTCGTAGAAGAAAACGACGACTTTGATTTAGATGATATCGATAGCTTAATTGACGAAGCAAGCGAACAGGGCGATGATCTGCTTGAAGGGCAAAACAGCGCTACAGAGCTCGTAGAAGAGAATGACGACTTTGATTTAGATGACATCGATAGCTTAATCGATGAAG
>TARA_R110000796_G_scaffold88850_4_pt1 | contig 97814 bp, 80 predicted proteins | sample TARA_R110000796 | Tara Oceans TARA_R110000796 (sample SAMEA4397815) | marine metagenome | biome: Polar Biome; feature: [SRF] surface water layer (ENVO:00010504); material: water (ENVO:00002006), including particulate matter (ENVO:01000060) such as... | depth 5 m
ATTCCGCATCTTTATCGGTATATAATGTTTCCCAATAGGTCATCGCTTTATCCCAAGCTGCACCAGTTGGGGTAAATTCACGTCCTTTTACATAGTTAAAAGTTTTCTCATCAGGAGCTATCATACCACCACGAGCACCCATTTCAATACTTAAGTTACAAACAGTCATACGCCCTTCCATAGTCATGTTTTCAAAAACATCACCAGCATATTCTACAAAATAGCCCGTAGCACCAGAAGTTGTTAATCTTGAAATGATATACAAAGCAACATCTTTAGGAGTTACTCCAAAACTAAGCTGCCCACTCACATTGATGCGCATTTTTTTAGGTTTTGGTTGCATAATACATTGTGTAGCCAATACCATCTCAACCTCTGAAGTACCAATACCAAAAGCAATAGCACCGAAAGCACCATGTGTAGAAGTATGTGAATCACCACAAACAATTGTGGCTCCAGGCTGTGTAATTCCATATTCAGGACCTACTACATGCACAATTCCATTTTTTTGATGACCTAACCCCCAGTGACTAATACCATATTCTTTTGCATTTTCTTCTAATGCTTTTAGTTGATTTGCCGAAAGAGGATCTTCAACTGGTAAGTGCTGGTTAATTGTTGGTGTATTATGATCTGCCGTTGCAAAGGTGCGTTCTGGATATAAAACATTAATACCTCTAGTTTTTAAACCTAAAAATGCAACAGGACTAGTAACCTCGTGCACTAAATGGCGATCTATAAACAATACATCTGGACCATCTTCTACATGTTTTACAACATGTGAATCCCATACTTTGTCAAATAATGTCTTTTTCATTTTTCTTCTGATAAAACTTTAATATTTTACTCAAAATTTGAGCAAGTACAAATTTAATAAATGTATACCAATTTTAACATATTACTTGTTGTTGCAATTACGATGTTCAACATTAATTATTGTTAATTTTATAATGATTAATATGCTATGTTTTAGGTATGTATTTTCTAATTATAAAGTAGATTTAAAATATGCAAAAAAGATTTTTATGAAAGATGTTTTTTAAATTAAAATTCAGCAAATGATTATCAACTAATAAATTTCCAAATATTCTTATGCTTTATTAGTTGAGCGTAAGTGTAATTTATAACTGTATTTTCTTCTTTTTGTAAAGATGGATCTTCTTTTAATAATTGCAAAGCATAATATCGAGCTGTTTTTAATATATCATTATCCTTTATAATATCTGCAATTTTCAAATTGAGCATTCCACTTTGTTGCGTTCCCATTAAATCACCGGGACCACGTAGTTTCAAATCTACCTCTGCAATTTCAAATCCGTCATTAGTTTTGACCATAGTTTCTAATCGTGTTTTAGCTTCAACGGTAAGTTTATGACTCGTCATTAAAATACAAAAACTTTGATCAGCACCGCGACCAACTCTCCCTCTTAATTGATGTAATTGTGATAGTCCAAAACGCTCAGCACTTTCAATAATCATTACTGATGCATTAGGTACATTTACACCAACTTCAATAACTGTTGTTGCTACCATTATATGAGTTTCGCCTTTAACAAATCGTTGCATTTCAAAATCTTTATCTTCTGGCTTCATTTTTCCATGAACTATAGAAATCTGATAATCGGGTAGCGGGAAATCTCTTGCAATACTTTCATAGCCGTCCATTAAATCTTTATAATCTAATGCTTCGGATTCTTGTATTAATGGATATACAACATAAATCTGTCTCCCTTTTTTTATCTCATCTCGTATAAATTGAAATACTTTTAATCGATTTGAATCATAACGATGCACAGTTTTAATTGGTTTTCTCCCTGGAGGTAATTCATCAATCACAGAAATATCTAAATCTCCATATAAACTCATCGCTAATGTTCTAGGTATAGGTGTTGCAGTCATAACTAAAACATGCGGAGGTATTGTATTTTTGTGCCATAATTTTGAACGCTGCGCTACACCAAATCTATGCTGTTCATCTACAATTGCAAGGCCTAAATTTTTATATTGAACCTTATCTTCTAACAAAGCATGCGTACCAATTAAAATATGAAGCTCTCCACTTTCTAATTGTTCATGAATCAGTTTTCGAGCAGATTTTTTAACCGATCCCGTTAATAAAGCTATTTTTATACCTATATCACCTAATAATTCTTGAATACCACTAAAATGTTGATTAGCTAATATTTCAGTTGGCGCCATTAAACAGGCTTGAAAACCGTTGTCAATAGCTAAAAGCATTGTCATTAATGCTACAATTGTTTTTCCTGAACCTACATCACCTTGCAGTAATCTATTCATCTGGGCATTACTCCCTAAATCGGCTCTAATTTCTTTAATAACTTTTTTTTGCGCATTAGTTAATTCAAAAGGTAAATGGTGAGAATAAAAATCATTAAAAAGTGTACCTACTTTATCAAAAGAGAAGCCTTTTATTCGCTGCTTATGCAGCATATTTTTAGCTATTAACTGTAATTGAATATAAAATAATTCTTCAAATTTTAATCGAAATTGAGCTTTAGCTAATAGTTCTTGATTTTGTGGAAAGTGAATGGTAAACATAGCTTCACTTTTAGAAATCAAGTGTAGACTATCTATAATTTTAGGCGAAAGAGCCTCTGCAAATTGTCCTTTTATGTCAGTAAACAATTGTTGAATAAGTTTACTGATGACACGATTGGTAATACCTTTATTGCTTAATTTTTCTGTCGATGGATAAACAGGTTGCATCATTACTTTTATCCCATGTTCATACTCAGAAAGTAATTCCATTTCTGGATGTGGCATAGAAAAATTACCGTTATAATAATTTGTTTTACCAAAAATCACATAGGGAGTATTCAATTTTAAATTTTCTCTAATCCATTTTTGACCACGAAACCAAATCAGCTCCATTTGTCCAGTATCATCTATAAATGTTGCTACTAGGCGCTTCCCTTTTTTTTGTTCAACTGTTTTAATATTAATTATTTTTCCGATTATTTGCACATCAGAAGAATTGCGTTGTAATTGTGCAATTTTATAATATTGCGTTTTATCAATATATCGATTTGGAAACAAATCAATAAGATCTTGATAGGTATGAATGCCTAATTCCGTTTGTAAAGATTCAGCTCTATTTGGACCAACGCCTTTAAGGTAAACAATCGGAGTTTGTAAATAATTTGCATTCATTTGACTAAAATAGTTGATACATACAAAGGAACAAAAGCAAATTGCTTAATTTGGTATTGATTTTGAGAATTTCCTAATTATGCATTACAGATTATTTCTTCTTGGCTTTTTTTTCTACACTATACTACACTGCCAAATACAAGATAAAGTTGATTTTAAACAAGGTACAATCGACTTAAAAATTTCTCCAAAAGAGAAAGAAATAACGGGATCGGTAACTTATAAATTTAGTGTTTTAAAAGATGCTGATTCCATTTTTTTTGATGCAAAAAGCATGAGTTTTACATCTGTTTTAATAAATGGCAGAAAAGCACAATACTCAAATGATAATCTACATATTAACATTAAAAAGAAATTTAAAAAAGGGGATACTAACCTTGTAACTCTTACATATAAGGTAAAACCAAAACAGACGGTTTATTTTATTGGCTGGAATACTTCAGCTACTTCAGATGAACCTATTCAAAATCAAATTTGGACACAAGGTCAAGGAAAATATACAAGTTATTGGTTGCCCAGTTTTGATGATATGAACGAAAAAGTAGAATTTGATTTAAACATCACTTTCGATAAAAATTATACAGTAATTGCTAATGGTAAATTAACAGCTAAGAAAAATCTTGATTCCGATTCTATTACTTGGTCTTTTGATATGAAAAATCCCATGAGTAGCTATTTGTTAGCTTTTGCTATTGGTACTTATGCTAAAGAAACCATTACGAGCACTTCTGGAGTTCCAATAGAATTATATTATTACCCTCAAGATAGTATAAAAGTAGAGCCTACCTATCGCTATTCAAAACAGCTATTTGATTTTTTAGAGCACGAAATAGGTGTTTTTTACCCGTGGCAAAATTACAAACAAATTCCCGTTAAAGATTTTTTATATGCAGGAATGGAAAATACAAGTGCTACCATTTTTTCCGATAGTTATGTTATCGATTCTACAGGATTTATTGATAAAAATTATGTAAATGTAAATGCACACGAATTAGCACATCAATGGTTTGGAGATATGATAACTGAAGTTGATGGTAATCATCATTGGTTACAAGAAGGTTTTGCAACATACTATGCATTATTAGCAGAAAAAGATATTTTTGGAGATGAATATTTCTATTGGAAATTATATGATTCTGCCGAAAATTTAAAAGAATTTTCTGAAAACAATGGAGGGGAAGCTTTATCAAATGATAAAGCAAGTAGTCTTACTTTTTATGAAAAAGGGGCATGGGCTTTGGTAATGCTAAGAAATGAAATAGGAGGTATTGCTTTTAAAAAAGGAATAAAAACATATTTAGAAAAGTATAAATTTAAGAATGTTATCATTTCAGATTTTATAACGGAAATGGAAAACGCTAGTGGTAAAAACCTAGCAGAATTCACAACAATTTGGGTTAATGGCATAGATTTTCCATATGACATGGCTGCTTCTTATTTAAAAAAGAATTCAGAAAGTCTTTCTGAATTCTTCATGCTTCAAGACAATTTAAAAAACCCAATAGAGGAAACTGAAAAAATAAAACTCATTGAAAATACTTTTCAAAAAACAAACTCATCATCTTTAAAGAAAAATATCATATTAACTATTTCTCAAGATTTATTTTCTAATAGAATTTATAATGAAATATTTTCCTCTAAGGATATAAAATTAAGACAAGCATTAGTTATAGCATCAAATAAAATTTCTTTAGAACAAAAAGAAAATTATGAAGCCTTTTTAGAAGATAAAAGCTATAGTACAATTGAAAATATATTATACAAGCTATTTTTAAATTTTCCTACAGATCGAAAAGTATATTTAGATAAAACAAAAAATATAATCGGTTTACCTGATAAAAATGTTCGTTTACTTTGGTTGACCCTAGCTTTAGTTACTGAAGATTATAATAGCTTAAAAACAAAAGAATATTTTGACGAATTAGGGAGTTATACAAATCCTATATATAGTATCGAAACACGTCAAACAGCATTCCAATATTTATTTCAAACTTTTGGATTAACAGATGAACATTTAAAAAATTTAGTTGATGCCAGCATGCATCATTCTTGGCAATTTAAAAAATTTGCTCGTACCTTAATAGATGAATTGTTAAAAGATGATGATTATAAAAACAGATTGACTTCTTTAGTTCCTATGCTAAATGAAGAAGAGAAACGTTATATAAATAGTAAATTAGGTTTATAATGAGAGCTCTGGTTATTTCAGGTGGTGGTAGTAAAGGTGCTTTTGCAGGTGGAGTGGCACAATACCTAATGGAAGAAGCACATTTAAAATATGACATGTTTATTGGAACATCTACTGGGAGTCTCTTAATTTCACATTTGGCACTCCATAAAATAGAAAAAATAAAAGAAATTTATACATCAGTAAATCAAGATTCTATTTTCAGTAATTGTCCATTTAAAATTCATAAAAAACATGGAATTGAAACCATAAGCATTGATCATTTTAATGTGCTTAAAAATTTTTATAGAGGAAGTAAAACTTTTGGGGAAAGCTATAACCTTCTAAAATTGATAAAGGATTCTATTTTAGAAGAAGAATTTAACCAATTAAAAAATGGGCCAAAAGATATTGTTGTAACCGTATCAAATCTTTCTTTAAATCAAGTAGAATATAAATCGATTAATGATTTTACCTATGAAGAATTTTGCGAATGGGTATGGATTTCTTGTAATTATACTCCTTTTATGTCATTGGTCAAAAAAGATGGTTGCGAATATGCAGATGGAGGTTTAGGTACTATGGTGCCTATTGAAGAGGCTATTCGAAGAGGAGCCACCACTGTTGATGCAATAATTTTACAAACAGAAGTAACACATCTTAACAGAATGCCTTCTAAAAATGTGTTTTCATTATTGACTAATATGTTTTCGTTTATGCTAGATCGTATTGAACATCAAAACATTCGAATTGGTAAATATGTTGCCAACCATAATAATGCTATTATAAACTTTTATTATACGCCGACAGTTTTAACTACAAATTCTCTTATTTTTGAAAAAGAAAAAATGTCGGCTTGGTGGCAAAGTGGCTTTAATTATGCAAAATTTAAAAGCTCAGAAAGTAGCCAATTAGAGCCGCAACAAATCAATTAAATTATAAAGGTGTATTGAAAGCTTTAGTTATTAGTGGTGGTGGGAGTAAAGGTGCGTTCGCAGGAGGTGTTGCTCAATATTTAATGGAAATAGAAAAAAAAGAATACGATCTTTTTTTAGGCACATCAACAGGAAGCCTTTTAATTCCGCAATTGGCTCTTAATAATGTTGGAAAACTTTATGATATTTATACAAATGTAAACCAACTTTCTATATTTAGTCTAAATCCGTTTATTGTCAAAAAAAAAGACGGTAGAGAATTTGTAACTATAAATTATTTGACCACTTTGTTGCAATTCTTAAAAAGAAAAAGAACTTTTGGAGAAAGTGGAGCTTTAAGAAGAACTATTAAAAAGAATTTTTCTCCAGAAGAATTTGAGCAGATAAAAATTTCTAATAAGACTGTTGTTGTTACTGTTTCTAATTTATCAATGAATAGGGTAGAATATAAGTCTATTCAAGATTTTACTTACGAAGAGTTTTGTGATTGGATTTGGATTTCTTGTAATTATATTCCATTCATGTCTTTAGTTAAAAAAGATGGTTATGAATATGGAGATGGTGGTTTAGGATGTGTAGTTCCTATTCGTGAAGCTATTCGTAGAGGTGCAACTGAAATTGATGCCATTATATTAGAATCAGAAAATTTAGAACAAAGTAAAGTATTAGGTAAAAACCCTTTTTCATTAATGCTAAGTATCTATGGTTTTGTATTAGATCAAATAGAATATCATGATGTTTCTGAAGGTGTTTTAGCTGCAAAGCACAATAATGTAAAACTAAATTTATATTACACACCAACTAAGCTTACTGAAAATTCTTTGGTTTTCAATAAAAAATTGATGCATAAATGGTGGTTGCAAGGTTTTAGTTACGCCGAAGAAAAGTTTAAAGAATAAAAAGTTTACCACAAAGTACTAATCTCTTTTTTCACAAAAGCCAATGCAGTTGCAGATGGCGAGGCTTTGTCCATCGTATCACTTAATATATCTTCTCTAAATTTATCAGAAGATTCAGAATCACTCATTGCGGCTTTTCTGATAGATTGTATTGTAGCACTTTTTGCTGCTTTTATAATATTCCAACAATCATCTGTAAGATAAATTTGTTGAGAAAGGTTATGCTCAAATTCAGTTTCTATGTTCTGTATTAAAAGAGCTTCATAAGCATTTTTATCAGAAGATTTAGGCGAAACTCTAACAACTAAGCTAGGAATAGAAATACGCTCTAAAAATAATGCCATACGCTCATACGCTTGTAAACGAATAGGTAAGGTATGTTTTTTTGCATCTTTTTGTAACAAGTATCTTCTACGACCTTCTTCATTATTGGTATGTAATCTAAAAAAGTAAAAGGCAACAACGCCAGTAACTACTGATGGTAATAAAAAGGCAAAAGCTTGTAGAATCTGATCTCCATTCATTTTAATCTTGTTTTTATTTGCTTAACGATTTTAAAACGATGTATTCTTTAAAAAAGTATTTTATTAAAAATTATCTCGCCAAAAGTTTATTCGAAACTTTGTAAGATGCCGAGAATAGCAATCCAGATTCACCATTTTTAAAATTTAGGAATGCTTTTTTGTACCATTTGGGATCAGTTGCTTTTTTATGATGCGCCTCATGATCAGAAATTCCAAAAGAACTTCCATTTGATAAGGCTTCAATGGTATAAACACCGATACCAAAATATTCAACTTTTTGCAGTACGATTTCAAAATCTTCTGCTGAAAAATAATGAACATGATTTTTCTCGAAATTCTCGTTCAAATTTTTTAAACCTACAAATACATTTTTCTCTAAAAACGCTTGTTGCTCCATACTATCAATCGTATTTTGTGAATTTCGAGCGAATGTAACAAAACTTTAGGTCTCGATTTCATTTTATTTACTAAATACAGTTTAATGCTTCACACAAAATTAAAAATTGCTAATCAATATCCGAAGATACTAATTCATATAAGGTATCTGATATTTCACGAACATTGCCATTTTTTTGATTCGTCAGAATGACAATGGTAATATCTTCCTGTTTAAATCTCCTCACAATACCTTCGTAATTGGAAGAGGAACCGTGATGAGAATGTTCTGTAATTATATCATCTTTCCATTCACAATATCCAAGTGGCGATTCAATATTTTCTCCTTTTTTAGCTGTTTCCGAAAGGAACTTTACAGCACTTTTATTAATTATTTTAAAACCGTCTAATTGCTCAAACCAATTAGCCATATCGTTTACTGTAGAACTAAATAGAAGCCCTGTAACCGATAACTTAAAATTATCCTCTTTAAAATCTGCATCAAAAGGAATAGCCATTGCTGTTTTATCTTTATAAGGATATTGCTCTATAATAATTGTATTCTCTAACCCATATGGAGTGAAAATATGCTCTTTTAGGTAGTTTGTGAAGCTGGTTTTTGATATATTTTCCACTATTTTCATCAATAAAATAGGATTATGGTTTGAATATAAATAATCTGTACCGGGTTCAAACTCGAGATACTTCAAATTTTTAATCTCTTGCATTATGTGATTATCCGTCACTGTTATTCCTTTACTAAAATACGTATTCCAAGCTATTTTTGGAAGTCCACTTGAATACTGTAGTAAATTTTTGATAGAGACTTTTTCAGCCCACTTGGGTAGATCTGTAATATAATTGGAGATTTTATCTTCTAAATTTAGTTGATTTTTTTCGTGTAGTTGCATGATGGCAACGGCAGGAAATTCTTTATATATAGAGCCAATATTAAAACGATATTCTTCTTGTAAAACTGTCTTTTTTGAACCATCTGCATAGCCAAATGATTTCTTGTAATGTGTTTTACCATTTTTTATAATCAACACATTTCCATTGAGTTTTCCAGCTTGGTGGAGTTCATTCAAATACGTATCGATATTCTCTGTATTATGAAATCCAAAAAGGCATAGTCCAACGAGTAGTAATAGAATTTTGGTTAAAATTTTAGACATTTTTTTTAATTTTAATAAGGTTTTCTATTGAAATGACTATTAGAAAATCTATTTGTTACAGTTTCATTTTTCTCACGAAGTAAGTTTTTAATGCTTTGAGGCTTGTTACTCAATATTATCTATTTTATGAAACCTATATCTAAATAGGTTTACTGCAAAATATAGTTAACTTTTTTGAGCGTACCTAATTACACTAATGAAATCAATTAAAATGCAAAACATTCCATTTTATGTGATTGTTCAAAAAAAAAGGGTTGATCTACCTTGACCAACCCTTTTAGGAATTAACTAACTATGAAAATTTCTTATTATACTGCTTTAAATACCCATGTCCAACCAGTTCCTCCTTCATTATTAGGCACATAAAGAATCATTTCATCTTCTGTAAGAGAGATTATTGTATATAGCCCTTCAGGATTTCCTCTAGGAGCTTCCGCTCCTAAAATATTAGTATTATTTATTTTTAATGTTTGGTTAGCTACATCTAAAACAAAACTTCCCATTACGGCATCGGCTCCTTCACTATCATAATACGTAAAGTTAGCACCACCATCTAAGTCAAATTTCATTGAACCTGTTACATCTACTGGAGGGCAACATTCACCAGCATTCCACCAAGCTGTACCATATGCAGTTGGGTCATCATTAGGTGACATATACCACCATAATCCATTATTTGGGTCATTATCAAATACCCACGTTTTTCCTGTGGAAGTTTCTTCACTAACTAAATCGTACCAATCTTGATCTAAAGCAGTATCCAACTGATCTATTTGAACTTCTATTGTTTTAGTAAAAAACTCAGATCCTAAAGTACCTATAAAGGTAAATGTAGAAATTCCTGGAATAGGATAAACAAATTGTATTTTGTCTGTATATGCCAATCCTAAATTATAATCCCAATAACCAGTTACTCCAGGAGTAATCATGTTTAATTCTATTAAGTTACCTCCAGGAGTACTTTGAGTGGCAACTAATTCAACACCTTCCACATCTGTAGAATTCATCAAACTATCTCTATCTTCAATGGGTTGGCAACCCACAAATACGATTAGAAAAGCAATTGTTAATAGGCCAATAATTTTATATTTTTTCATCTTTATCTATTTAATTATTAATACCTGATTTTACCAACCTGGATTTTGTTCATAAACTCCAGCAGATAATCGTATCTCCGTTTCAGGAACAGGAACAAGACCTTTGGTTTCTGGTCTATATGTAACAGAATAAGAAGCATCTGTACCAGAATTCCTTACATTTACATCTGCACTAAATGCACTTTCTAAATCACCCCATCTTACTAAGTCAAACCAACGTAACCCTTCAAAGGCGAATTCATGTAAACGTTCTTCTTTTATAGCTTCAATAGAATATCCTACATCTGCTAATCCAGATCTATTTCTAACCAAATTCATTCCAGTTGCTGTTTCAGAAATTTCAGAATGCATCAATAATACATCAGCAAATCTCATGTAGATAAAATCTTGAGCAGCCCATAATTGCAAAGGATCTCCGTTATTCATCTCATATAAAAAATAAAACATCCCTTTAATACCATCTTCTCCATCTGGATCTGGGTCTTGATGTTGTATTGTGGTATATTTTTTATTGAATAAACCAGTTTCATGATCACCTTTATCAGCTTCATATCCATCAGTCCCTTGATCAGCTTGACCAACTTGAATTATAGAGCCTACTTTTCTTGGATCTGCATCATCCCATTGATTCCAAAGTTTGGGATTAACAGTTCCCCATCCCCATCCTTGACCAAAAGGAACCATTGAGTTATCTCTAATTCCGAAGAATAAAGGTAATCTGTTATTGTATTGTTGCCCTTGATCCCAAGAGGTTGTAGTATATCTTAAGACAAACATGGTTTCATAGTTTCCTGTTCCAAAAGTTGGAGAGTGACCATCTTGTCCTACCCAAGATAATCCTTGTGTTTCTGCCCATGGAAGAACCGTTGTTCCAGCGCTTGTATTCACATAAGAGTAAGGCCATAAGTTTCTAAAATCATCAGCTAGATGATGTCCACTGTTAGCAATACAGTCATTTAAATATGTTAGAACATTCGCCTTTGTTATTGTACCTCCTTCTGGAAGAGGCAAATCATTAGTTGGTTGCCCTTCTATATTAGTCATATAGCCTGTGTAGAATAAAAATACTCTAGCCATATATGCTTCTGCTACCCATTTATTGGTATGACCATATCTAGAGGTAGGTATATTTCCAAATGAAGTAGCAGGTAGTGTTTCTATTGCAATTTTAAGATCAGATGCAATTTGTGCAAATGTTTCTGAATAACTTGCTCTTGGAGCATCTCTAGGATCGTCTATTGCTAAAATTAATGGCATACCTCCAAAAAATTTAGCAGCTCTAAAATAAAAGAATGCTCTCATGAAATGAGCTTCGCCTAAAGTTTGATTTTTAAATGTAATCGCTTCTGATTCAGCATCAAAGAAAGAACTAAAATCTGTATTTGTTACTTTCTCAATAATCGTATTGGCTCTGGTAACACCGTTATAAGTTTCTTTCCATAAATCTCCATACGTATCTTCTTCTGGATCTTGAAAACTATCTACATTTTTTGCAGATCTATCATCTGGACCACCGCCCCCAAGCATCATATCCGATAATAAATTGGCTGCAACACTTTCATCGCTATGTACACCAGCTGTATACAATGCGTTGTAAACCCCAGACATAGCTTCATCTATATCAGTTGGTGTACGATAATAATTTTCTAAACTTTTTTCATAGAGATTTTTAGTATCTAAGAAATCTTCACTGCAACTTGTGGCAAATACAAGAGCTACAATGGATATATTATATATAAGCTTTTTCATTATTTGCTTTTTTTAAATTAAAAATTAATGCTAACTCCAAACATTGTTGTTCTAGGTAAAGGATATAATCCTAAATCTATTCCAGAAGCCCATCCAGCATCATGGCCAAATGACACCTCTGGATCCATGCCATTATACTTAGTAAATGTATATAGGTTATTTATAGCAGCGTATAATTTAATTTCTGAGATGAATTTAATATCTTTTATGTATTCTCCAAGTTTAAATCCGACAGTTAAATTGTTGATTCTTAAGTAATCAGCATCATGCATGTAAATATCAGAAACCCAGTTGGTATTTCTGTTAGATACAGCGCTTAAACGAGGCATTGTATTAGAAGTACCAGCACCATGCCAACGATTAAAAACATCGGTAGTATAGTTTTGTCTAGGACTGTCAGCAAAAGATCTATACGATTGCATTACTTGCATTCCATATTTTCCAGATAAGGTTGTATTTACGTAAAATCCTTTATATTCAGCATTTAATTGAATCCCTAATTCAAAATCAGGATTTGGATTTCCAAGCATTTTCTTATCACTTTCATCTATTACGCCATCTTGATTTTGATCTACAAAACGAACATCTCCAGGACGTTGATCTGAGAAATAAGGAGTACCGTCTGTAGGCTTAACATAAGCATCTACTTCGTCTTGTGTTTGTAAGATCCCAGCTGTTTCATAACCATAGAAGAACCCGATAGGCTTACCAACTTCTGCTCTTGAGACTGGAGATGTTCCTTGTGAAAGTACATGAGATGGACCTTGAATAACCCCATCGGCATTAGCAATTCTAGTAATTTCATTCTTGTTGAAAGCCCCACTTAAGGTAGCTCCATATTTAAAATCACCCGCATTATCATTCCAAGAAAGCATTAGCTCATACCCTGTATTTTCAATATCTCCACCATTAATATATGGAGCTCCGGCGCCAGAAGTACCCTGAATAGGAGCGACAACTAACCAATCTTTAGTCATTTTTTTATACCAATCTGCAGAAAAAGAAAGTCTAGAGTTAAAGAAACGCGTATCAATTCCGATATTCAATTGCTCTGAGGTTTCCCAAGTTACATCTGGATTGGTTACTCTTGCAGGAATAGCAGTAGCACCAGATATTGGTTTTGTATCACCAAAGAAATACCCTTGGTTAAGATAAGCAATTGAAGAACTATATATGAAGTTACTTATAGATTGATTTCCATTTTGACCCCAACTTGCTCTTACTTTTAAAAAGTCTACAATAGCACTCGTACTTCCCATAAAGTTTTCATTGGTAACAATCCAACCTGTAGATACAGAAGGAAAGTAACCCCATCTATTACCTCTTGCAAAGTTTGAAGAGCCATCTGCTCTCATAGTGGCAGAAAACAAATAAGTCTCTTTATAATCATATTGTGCTCTAGCAATATAAGAAAGCAATCCTCCTCCGCCAGCGGCATAATCAGCACCCCAAGTATTTATAGAGTTTATGTCTGTTTTATCTACATTATTTAGGTACGCATATTCAGGAAGACCAAATCTAGTATTCGATTTACTTCCTCCAACTTCTGTATTTACTTGATTTTTATACACCTCATTACCTATAAGTGCATTTATTTTATGATTGCCAAACAAATGCTCATAAGAAATAGTATTTGTCCAAGTTAAATTAGCTCCTAAATATTGATTTTGAGAGGCACCATCGGTAGAATTGCCATATAAAACTCCTAAAGCGTAAGTTGGCGCCCATGATCTACCATATCCAAACCAAGAATCAATACCATAAGAAGATCTTAATTTAAGATTTTTATACGGTTCTATTTCTAGAAATACATTTCCTACAATCGTATTATTTTTATTTCCAAGATTACTGTAGTTATGACGATAATACATAACCGCAAGAGGATTAGTTTGTCCAGTAGCTAAACCATCTAAAGTTGGGGTGAAGCCATATTGATCTGGAGATTTATCCCAGTAAGCAGGCATAAGAGGATTTTGAACCAAAGCATTATGAAGGTCATTATAGTAAATGTTACCAGTCGCAACACTTCTATTCTCGGTATTAGTGTATGTAAAATTTTCACCTACAGTAATAAGGCTATGATCGTCATTTTTAAACAATACAAACTCAGTATTCATTCGAGCTGTTAATCTTTTGTATCCAGCATCCGTTAGGTTACCTCCTAAGATACCTGTTTGGTTTAAATGAGAAACTCCAAAAGAATAAGTATTATCTTCACCACCTCCAGTTATATTTATTGAATGACTAGAAATAGGAGCGTTAGTCGTATTCATTTGATCTATCCAATTGGTTCCTTCCCAACCATTTTGAAGCATATCCCATATTTCTGTACCTAGTTGGGTTCCTAAGTTATTGGGATAATTATTATTTAACCAAGCATTATTTTGAAGAATTGCCTGCCAATCATTTGGTTGCATTCCGTCATTAACCCTGCCTTCATCCATAATATACATATACTCCTGAGCATTTAATGGAGATAAGTTTTTATATATATTTTGTAAGCCGTAGTAGGTGTCATAACTTACTTGTGCTTGTCTACCTTTTCTACCTTTTCTAGTGGTAACTAAAACCACCCCGTTAGCTGCTCTAGAACCATAAATAGCTGCAGATGCAGCATCTTTAAGAACGTCTATAGATTCTATATCAGAACCGTTTAAATAATCAATATTACCTACAGCAACACCATCTACAATATAGAGAGGGTTAGAATTACCGATAGTTCCTAAACCTCTTATTGTAACTTTTGTTCCAGCACCAGGAGCTCCATTGTTTCTAGTGATGCTCACTCCTGGGGCAACACCTTGCAAGGCTTCCATAGCTGTTGAGGTATTTAATTCAGCTATATCTTCTCCTTTAACATTAAGATTAGCTCCGGTAGTTAAGGCTTTCTTTTGCACGCCATAACCTACCACAACAACCTCTTCTAAAGCTTCCATAGATTCTTCCATGGAAACATTTATAATCGTTTTTTGACCTACAAAAATACGTTGAGTAACCATACCTATGTAAGTGAATTCTAATGCATCGGAAATCTTAATTCCGTTAATGGTAAAATTGCCATCAAAATCAGTACTCGTTCCATTTGTCGTTCCTGATACAATTACTGTTACTCCTGGTATAGGAACTCCAGATGTGTCTGTAACTAGACCCGTAATCGTTTTGTCTTGCGAAAATAAATTTTGGATGCAAAACAATACCAAAGTGATCATCATGAATTTAAACTTTTGCTTCATATTAAATTTAGTTTAGTTAATTTTCAATTATTAAGTTTAAGTGTTTGTTTATTTAATGTTTATTCTAGTGTATCTTCTACATGGGCAGTTGATTAAGGTTACAATATTTACTCAAAAAATATAAATGACAACAAATCCTAAAAGTCCAACCAATGCAACTATTAGAAGTATTTCTATCAATTTTTTCCAGTTCATTGGTGTGTGCGATTCATTTTCATTTTATCAAATGTTAAATTATTATTAAATAAATAATAGAACAGATAAAGCACTAAGTGTAAATTTTGAAGCAATTATAAATAGTAATGAAGGTATTTGCGACATATGAGATAGTCTATGCTACATAATTATCATTCTATAGTCTATTTAGAAGATTGTAATTAGTTAAAATTGAAGATATAAATGATTATTTACTACTTTAAGCTATTAGAAAATTTTAATATGCTAATATTTTTGTGCTTATAATGTCTATTTAATATTATAATTATACAAAGCACTCATGAAAAACTTTCCTTATGAGTTAGTGTGTTATTAAACTATTAGCAATTGTTGAAATAATTATCAAATATTATAAAGTAATAATTCTTATTCCTAAATGGTGTAATTTAAAAATAGATATGTGAAATATATTTATAAGTATATAAAATAAATAATATAAAGTCGTTTTAAATCATTCAGAAAATATAATAAAAGAGGTCTTTTTAAGGATTAACCTCTGTAGGAAGCATTTCAAAATAGGATTTAAAACACTTTGTGAAGTAGGAAGGAGAGGAGAAACCTACCATATAACATACCTCACTTATATTTGTATTTCCTTTTTCTATAAGTTGTTTGGCCTTCTGTAATCTTATATTTCTTATAAATTCATTAGCTGTTTGATTAGTGAGTACTTTTATTTTTCTGTAAAATTGACTCCTACTTAGGTTGAGCTGAGTTGCTAAAGATTCTACTCCTAAATCTGGGTTACTGAGGTGTTGATTTATATAGTTTAAAACTTTTTCAATGAATTCTTTATCAAGAGAGGATGTATTTCCTTCAGTAGCTACATCACTAATTGCACTAAAATATTTATTAAAAATTAATTGTCTACTGGTTACTAATTGTGATAACCTTAATTTTAATAAGCGCATATTAAACGGTTTCACCATATAGGCATCGGCTCCGATTTCAATCCCTTCAATTCTATCATCTACTCTTGCTTTTGCCGTTAACATAAGAACGGGTATATGGCTTGTCCTTAAGTCCGTTTTAATCTGTTTACAAAACTCCAGTCCATCCATTTGAGGCATAATTACATCTGTAATAATTATATCGGGAAGTATTTCCTTTGCCATTTTCAATCCTATTTCCCCGTTTGAACATATTACAACCTTATAATCTCCTTTTAATTCGTTCTTTAAATAATTCTGAAGTTCGGTATTATCCTCAACAATAAGAAGTGTGTATGGGCTGTTATTTTTGATAGATTCATCATTCAAATTTGCTGTTAATTCTGAAGATTTAATAAGAATGTTTTCTTTAAGTCTTTTTTCCTTTTGAGGATTTTTAATAATTTCATTTTCTGCAAAATGTAAATTATACTTAGGAAGAATTATTTTAAACGTAGTTCCTTTTCCTGGTTCACTAATAACATCAATTTTTCCTTTATGTAATTCTACAAAACTTTTAACTACCTCCAAACCAATGCCGGTTCCTCCATAATAATTTTTATTTAAATTTTCTACTTGATAAAATCGTTTAAAAATATTTTCAATTTCTTCTGCTTCTAATCCTGGTCCTGTATCAGAAATAGATATCTCTATTGCTTTAGTGGGTTCTTGAGCATTAATTAACGGAAGTGATACTTCATTATCTCTAGAACAAATTGTTATTGTTATTGCACCACCACTAGGAGTTACTTTAAAGGCATTAGATAAAACATTAAATATGATTTTTTCTAACATTCCTACATCAGCCCACACAAGTATTTTATTGGTGTCAGCTTCAAAGTTCAAATAAATATTTCTAATGAACGCTTCTTCAGTAAAATGACTTACAATATTTTTACCAAAGCTTACAATATTAAATTCTTGAGCTTGAATTCTTACGTTATTAGATTCTAATTTACTAAAATCTAATAATTCGTTAATTAACCTTATAAGTCGGTCTGTATTTTTATATATTGTTTTATGTTTATCCTTTACTCTTTCAGGTAATTCTATAGTTGTATCTTTAATAATATCTTCAAGGGGATTTATTATAAGCGTTAATGGAGTTCTAAACTCATGGGAAATATTGGTGAAAAACTGAAATTTCTTCTCATTTAAATCTTTTTCTTGCGCTCTCTTCTCTCGCTCATTATTTATAATTTGCTTTTCTTTAATTCTAATTTGTGTTATTTTATTTAATAGGTAAAGACCAAGTGCAAAAAGTATTATATAACCCAATAAAGCCCAATTAGTTTTCCACCAAGGAGGTAGAATTGTGATATAAAGATCTAAAGGTTTTTTATTCCATACACCATCATTATTGGAAGCTTTTAATTTAAAGACATAATGCCCAGGATCTAAATTAGTATATGTAGCGCTTCGTACGTTGCCAACATAATTCCAATCATTTTCATAACCTTCTAAATAGTAGGCGTATTCATTTTCTTCTGGTCGTGTATAATTAAGACCTGCATATTCTATAGTAAAAACAGATTGTTTATGCGTTAAAGTAATACTATCGGTTTCTGTAATTACCTTTTCAAGAGGTGATTTTTTTTCTGTAAGATTTACTTTCTGATTAAATATTTTTAATTCTTTAAGATAAACAGAAGACTCTATTTTATTTGTGATAATATCATTAGGCATAAAATAATTAATCCCTTGATAGCCTCCAAAAAACATTCTTCCATCAGTATCTGTAAGGCAGGCATTTATATTAAAATCATTAGAAAGTAAGCCATCATTTACTGTAAAGTCCTTAAAACTATTTTCTTTTATATCAAATTCAGTAAGTCCAGAATTCCCGCCAAGCCATAGTTCACCGTTTAAACTCTCTATAATGGCACAAACGTTTTCTTGAATTAAGCCGTTGCTTTTATCAAACCAAGAAAAAGTATCTTCAATAGGTTTGTATAGACATAATCCTGCCCCTTTAGTTCCTATCCATAAATTTCCTTCGGAACTCTCATAAAGTGATAAAATGGTATTAGAGGTAATATAGTTTTGATTTTTTGCAGACATTCTATCTTGCATAGATTGTACTGAATACTTGACATTTTCTTTTTTTATTTTAAACAATCCATTGGTAGCACCTAACCAAATATTATCCTTTTTATCAACCAAAACTTTCCAAGCATTTCCATCTTGAATACCATATTCTAAGGAGGATTCAAAATTATGATGAGAGAATGTTTTAGATTCAGGATTGTAAGAATGCAACCCATTATTATAAGCTGCTATCCATATTATACCATCAGAACTTTCTGCGAAGCTCATAATACCATTGGATAGTAAACTATTATTTGTATTTTCACTATTATAGTTTACAAAATGGTTCGCCCCTTTTTCTAAAAAAAAAATTCCTTTATCCCAGCTTCCTGCCCATAAATTTTGCTTACTATCAATAAAAAGTGTTTGAATATAATCGCTTGATAAACCAGTGAACTCTTTTTTACTAGAAGAATTAATATGTATAAATTCTTTATTCTTTGGATGGATAAGATCTATTCCTCCTCCATCTGTAGCAACCCATAATCTCCCCTTATTATCCTTAACAATTGATGATACTGATGGAATTTGTAAAGAGTTTATATTATTGTATTGACTTTCAATATCCTTAAACTTATCGTATAAATTGTCGTAGACAGCAATCCCTTTGTTATAATAACTAAGCCAAATTTTACCATGGTTATCAGCAAGAAGTGACCAAATGGAATTTGATAATATACTCTTTTCATCATTTTTATTGTTAAAATAATGATGTATTACTTTTCCATCATCGTTAATATGAAATAAGCCATCGTTTTCTGTACCACATAGTAAGGTATTATCAGGTAAAGAGGTTAAACAGAAAAATGGATTTTTTGAAAAGGTAAATAATTTAATAGTATAAAGGTCATCTTCAATTTTTTGATCTGTGCTTATCTTATAGAGCCCACTATTAAATGTTCCAGCCCAAATAGTATTATTATGATCTATATGCAAGGATCTTATAGATAGATCAATAGTAGAAATTCCATCTTTACTCCTAAAGATTTTATGTTTTATAAGTTTTTTTTGCTCATCAAATTCAAAAATACCTCTGTCTGTAGCTGCATAAATATTCCCATTAGAATCTTTTTTTATAGCTTGTAAAGTAAGTAATCCATATTCAGAAGACCTGACAGTAGAGATTTGTTCTACTTTTAAACTCTCCATATTAATAGAAAATACTCCTTGTCCGTAAGTACCTACTAAAATATTTCCATTATTTCCTTCTTCTAAGGCACTTATGGCAATAGGATTCCTTTCTTCAGAAGAATTTGATTTTAGCGGAACTTTTATAAAATTATCTTTATCTCTATTGTATATATTGATACCTTGCTCTGTACCAAACCATAGCCTATTTTTACTATCTAATAGGGAGCAATAAATTAGACTACTACTTATAGAAGTACTATCTTTTATATTATATTTATAAGAATTGTAATCAATACCATCAAATTTATAAATACCAGATCCATTGGTTCCAAGCCAAATAAATCCTTCACTATCCTGAATAATAGTATAAGCTCCAACTTTAGAAATTCCGCTTTTAACTGGTGAAAAATTATATTTGGGAGAGTTGTCTTGAGACCAACAAGAGTAGTTAGCTACTAAAATGTACAGAACAATAAAACCAAATAATTTTTCTATTCTCATATTATTTCCAAGTTATTGAGATTTACATTTTAAAAATAAAAAATATTATTTTCATCAAGCGGATAAGACTTTATTTAAATAAATGAATATGAAATCATATAGGTTATTTCTAATGTTAGAAAAATGATTTGTTGTAATTATTCTGATTCATGCAAAGTGAATTTATAATCTCTATAAATTATAAATTTACTGATTTGCACTCTTCATTTGCTCTCTTAAATTAAAATAAAAGGTATCAAACTTAGGAAGTATTTTTATATTGATTCCCTCTGTAAAACCTCCATCTTTTGAAGTAGCCATCATTCTTGTATTGATGATTCCAAATTGTTTTTGAAAGATATTTAAAACATTTGAAGCTTGATTAATTGCAAGATCAAACTCCCCAGTATTAGTTAATCCTTCAATAACAACATTGGTTGATGTGTATGATTTTATTACTGCTGCAATTTTTTCTATAATAGCATTTGAAGTTGCTTTTTCTGTTGCATCTTTACTCATTAAACCAGAGCTAGTTGCCTCATTTAAAGATATAATTACTGCTCCGCCAGCTACATTAATATTACTTTTTTCTCCCATTGTTCTTTTCAAATCGGTTAAAACTAACAAAGCAATAGAATCGTGGCTATTAAATTGATCTGAAATCATTTTTAACTGCAATTCTTTAGCTCTTAAACTAGCTAATGTTTTTCCAATATTTTCTGATTTTTCAATAGATGCTTTTGTAAAACTATTTATGTTTTGCATTAAAGATGCATTTGTTTCTAACAATTCATCTGTTTGTGCTTTATAGGATTCTGCTTCTGTTTTACTCACTATTTCTTTTTTCTTAGAAATAGCCAATTCATTTTCTGTTTCAGAAATTTTAAATTTTAAGTTTTCAATTTCTAACAGTAAATCACTTTTTTTTTGAGCTTGTATTGCTGTTAAACTTAATAATAAAGTGCATAAAAGTGTAAAATTCTTAATCATAATTTTGGGGTATTTTTAAATTTAAGTATTGTTTTTATTAGTTATTAGATTTTCCTCCTAGATGAATACAATCATATAATTCTTGCATTCCATTAAAAGGAACAGGATTTTTTTGATATTTATAGGTAGATCTTAAATCTCTATTCAAATCGGTATCATCAACATTTACTTGTATATCTTCCATATGGAACTGGCATGGATGCTCGTAACCTGCTGCATGTGTAATTTCCAAGAACTCTTTTCTAAAAGATTTAAAATATTGCGCCAATCGATCAGACTTTAAAGGAACATTAATTCCGTTTTGTAACCATTTATTTTGGGTTGCAATACCAGAAGGACAACGATTTGTATGACAAACTTGTGCCTGAATACAACCAATACTCATCATAGCTTCACGTGCAACATTAATACAATCAACACCCATTGCAAACGCCATCGCTGCTTTAGCAGGAAAGCCTAATTTCCCGCTGCCAATAAAAACAATTCTGTCTGTTAATTCCCTGCTTAAAAACACTTTATATAAACTTGAAAATCCGTAAACCCACGGTAAAGATACATGATCTGCAAAACTAGGTGGAGCTGCACCTGTGCCACCTTCACCACCATCTACAGTAATAAAATCAGGTCCTTTACCTGTTTTTAGCATTAAATCTGCCAATTGTTCCCATTGATCTAATTTACCTATAGCACCTTTTATACCTACAGGAAGTCCAGTTTCTTCTGCAATTTTTTCAATTAACTGTAAGAGTTCAGGTATGGTTTTAAAAGCTTTATGTGTAGCAGGAGAAATTACATCTTTACCAATTTCAACACCTCTAATTTCTGCCAATTCTGCTGTGATTTTAGCTCCTGGTAATACTCCACCTTTTCCTGGTTTAGCACCTTGAGATAGTTTAATTTCAATAGCTTTTACGCATGGATTATTCTCTACTAATTTTTTTAATTTTTCTATTGATAGATTTCCATCTTCACTACGCACTCCAAAATAACCTGTCCCGAAATGAAAAATAACATCACCACCTTGCTTATGATAAGGAGAAAGACCACCTTCACCAGTATTATGATAAGCTTCAGCTTTACTAACACCTATATTTAATGCTTCAACTGCAGCGGCAGAAAGTGAACCAAAACTCATAGCCGATACATTAATAACTGATGCTGGTCTGTATGGTTTTCGACGTTTATTATATGAACCCATTACTTTTGCACAGGGAGCAAAACTTTTATCTAATTGATTTGGATGATTCTCAGGAAGTTCATAAGCCATCATCTGATTTTTCACAAAAATATGCTGATGGGCATATATATCTCTATCTGTACCAAATCCTTCGTAATTATTTTCCTTTTTTGCTGAAGCATATATCCAACCTCTTTCAATACGATTAAATGGCAATTCTTCTCTATTATTAGCAACAAAATACTGCCGCATTTCTGGACCAATACTTTCTAACCAATATCTAAAATGTCCAACTATTGGAAAATTATGAGAAATTGTATGTGCTTTTTGAAAAAAAATATCTCTAATAGCTACAATAATTACAACTAATAATAGCCAAACCCACCATGATAAGTTCGATAAAAAATCAATCATATAATTTAAAAATTTGATTATTAAGTGATTAACAAATAACGTTTCGAGTGTTAAATCTAATTACTTATTTAAATAATCTAAACTCATTTCTGTTAATGTTTTTACTCCTAATAACAATCCGCTATCATCTATTTTAAAATCGGGAGTGTGATGTGGAAATGATGCCGTTGTTCCTGGTGTCATTCCTCCTAAAAAGAAATAAAATCCAGGTACTTTTTCTTGAAAAAAACTAAAATCTTCCCCACCAGTGGTTGCTTTAATAAGTTTTACGTGATCTACTCCAGCCACTTTTTCTAATGTAGGTAACATTTCTGCTGTGAGTTTTTCATCATTATAAGTTATTGCTGTATTGTTTTGAAACTCGATTGTTGCTGAACCACCATAAGCTTTCGCAAGGCCTTCAGTCATTTCGGTCATACGCCGTATTATAAGTTTTTTCATGTCTGCATCTAAAGTACGTACCGTACCAATCATTTCAGCACTTTCAGGAATAATATTGAATCGTATACCCGCTGTTATTTTTCCTACTGTAATTACTGCAGGTTCTATAAGTAAATTAGATTCTCTGCTAATAATAGATTGATAACCATCAATAATTTTTGCAGATATATAGATCGGATCTACACCACCCCATGGTTGTGAGCCATGTGTCTGTTTTCCTTTTACAGTAACTACAAACCTTTCGACAGCAGCCATAGTTCCACCTGGCTTATATCCAATGGTTCCTACTGGAGTAGCACTATTAATATGCAAACCAAAAATAACATCAACATCAGGATTTTTTAATACATTTTCTTTTATCATTAATGCAGCACCTCCTTCTTCTCCCGGAGGTGGTCCTTCCTCAGCTGGTTGAAAAATAAATTTAACTGTACCATTTATCTTATCTTTATTTTTAGACAAAACTTCAGCAACACCCATTAAAATTGCAATATGTGTATCATGACCACAAGCATGCATTACACCAGTTTCTACTCCTAAAAATTCTGATTTTTCATTTGATTTATAGGGTAAATCGTTACGTTCAGTTACAGGTAAACCATCAATATCTGCACGAAGCGCAACTACTTTCCCAGGCTTATTTCCTTTCAAAATGCCTACCACACCCGTTTTTCCTACTCCTGTTTGTACTTCAATCCCTAAAGATTTTAAATGTTTCGCAATTTTTTCAGCCGTTTTAAACTCTCTATTAGATAATTCTGGAAATTGATGAAAATCTCTTCTCCAATCAATCACTTTACTTTCAATATTCGAATATGCTTTATCTAAATCAGTATTTTGTGCAAAAGAAATAAAGCCTACGAGTAAAAACGTAATAGTTATTCTGTTTTTCATGATTAAAATTGTATTAGTCTATAATTATTATTTTGCAATTGAACAAGAGCTGTCATCGCAGAAAGTGATAATTGTACGCCATCAATAAGTTCTTCCTTTGAAATTTTTCTAGAAATAGCAGATTGTCCACATATAATTACTTGTCCTCCTGCATCTAAAAGTGCGTTAACTAATTTTAGATTAGGATTGTCAATATTATATCTTTTTCTATAGGCTTCATTACTAAGTACATCTTTGGCAGCTAAACTATGAACAACTACAGCTATCTTTAATTTATCAGAAATAACTCCAGCTTGAGTGTGCATATTTAAAAATCGTGCCGCAGTTTCTATATATGCATTTATTTTTTTATGACCTACAGGTGTGGTCGAAACGTCAAAAACTGCTTTGAAATCGTTACTTGTATCTATTTTAAAATCTGTATTATCTACTTCATATACTGCACCAAATTCAGTAATAATAGGGCCTAAAACTTTCTCTTGAGCTATTGAAAATGAAACGATTGAAAAATATGATAATAAAGATAGTAGTATAGATTTCATTCTCAACTGTTTATGTTTTTTAAAAAAAAGATGAAGCTATCACCTTTTTCAAATATATTCAAATTCATTTTAATGGGTTATTATTGTTCATAATTATTAAAATCATCATTTTAGTATCCTAGCTATTATAATTAAATTCACACCTCCATAGAAATCAAATAAAACACATTTGGAAAACTATATAAATCAATTAAACGATGCTCAGCGAGCACCTGTATTACATAAAGATGGACCATTAATTGTAATTGCTGGGGCAGGGTCTGGGAAAACACGAGTTCTTACTTACCGCATTGCTTATTTAATGAGTAAAGGCGTAGATGCATTTAATATTTTAGCTTTAACATTTACAAATAAAGCTGCTCGCGAAATGAAAGCTCGTATTTCTTCAATTGTTGGAAGTTCTGAAGCTAAGAATTTGATGATGGGAACTTTTCATTCTGTTTTTGCAAAATTACTACGGTATGATGGTGATAAATTAGGCTTCCCTAGTAATTTTACTATTTATGACACTCAAGATTCTCAAAGACTGATTGCTGCAATCATCAAAGAAATGGGACTAGACAAAGATATTTATAAGTACAAACAAGTACAAAATAGAATATCATCGTACAAAAATAGTCTGATTACCGTTAGGGCTTATTTTAATAATCCCGAATTACAAGAAGCAGATGCGATGGCAAAACGCCCAAGAATGGGTGAAATATATCAAAATTATGTAGATAGATGTTTTAAAGCGGGTGCTATGGATTTTGATGATTTGTTGTTGCGGACAAATGAATTATTGAATCGTTTTCCTGAAGTATTAGCCAAATACCAAGATCGTTTTCGTTATATTTTAGTGGATGAGTATCAAGATACAAATCATTCTCAGTATTTGATTGTTAAAGCATTGTCTGATAAATTTCAAAATATTTGTGTTGTAGGTGATGATGCTCAAAGTATTTATTCTTTCCGTGGAGCAAATATCAGCAATATTTTAAATTTTCAAAAAGATTATGATAATGTGGTGATGTATCGTTTAGAACAGAATTATCGTTCTACGCGTAATATTGTAAATGCAGCTAATTCAATAATCGCAAAGAATAAAAATCAATTAGAAAAAGTAGTTTGGACCGATAATGATGATGGTGCTGCTATTAAAATACATCGTAGTCCGACCGATGCTGAAGAAGGTAGATTTGTTGCAGGTTCAATTTTTGAGAACAGAATGCAAAATCAATTATCAAACGGGAATTTTGCGGTCTTATATAGAACAAATTCACAATCAAGAGCCATTGAAGATGCTTTGAGAAAAAGAGATATCCCTTATCGTATTTATGGAGGATTATCTTTTTATCAACGTAAAGAGATAAAAGATGTGCTTTCGTATTTACGATTAGTCATTAACCCCAAAGATGAAGAAGCTTTAAAAAGAGTTATTAACTTTCCTGCCCGTGGAATAGGGCAGAGCACCATGGATAAACTTATAGTTGCGGCAAATCATTATGGACGTTCTATTTTTGAAGTAATTGAAAATTTAGATAGAATTGATTTGAAAATTAATTCTGGCACCAAGAACAAATTGGTAGATTTTACCAATATGATTAAGAGTTTTCAAATCATGAATGAGAATGCTGATGCGTTTGTATTATCAGAACATGTTGCCAAAAAAACAGGGATTCTATTAGAGTTTAAAAAAGATGGTACTCCAGAGGGTATTGCTCGAATGGATAATATTGAGGAGCTATTAAATGGTATAAAGGATTTTGTTGAAGGGCAAAAAGAAATTGCAGATGCTACTGGAAATATTGGTGAATTTTTAGAAGATGTCGCACTAGCAACGGACTTGGATAAAGATACGGGTGATGATGATCGAGTAGCTTTAATGACCATTCATTTAGCCAAAGGATTAGAATTTCCATATGTTTATATTGTAGGCATGGAAGAAGATTTATTTCCATCTGGAATGAGTATGAATACTCGTAGTGAATTAGAAGAAGAGCGTCGACTATTTTATGTAGCATTAACTCGTGCAGAAAAACAGGCTTATTTAACCTACACCCAAAATAGGTATCGTTGGGGTAAATTAATTGATGCTGAACCAAGTCGATTTTTAGAGGAGATTGATGAAAAGTATGTCGAAAATTTAACTCCAATAGATAATCCAAGCTATCGTTTTAAACCATTAATTGATGCCGATATTTTTGGTGATGTTGATAAAAGTAAGCTACGCCAAATAAAACCTACAAATGGTACACCTCCTAGTGTATTGAAACCTAATGAAAATCAATTACGAAAATTACGAAAATTAAAGCCTGAATTAGCTCAACCTATTGGAAATACAAATGAAGTAGATCCAAATTTAAATGAAGGTAGTTTAATAAATCACACTCGTTTTGGGAGAGGTAAAGTTTTAAAAATTGAAGGAGTTGGAAATGATAAAAAAGCTGAAATACAATTTGAAACAGCAGGAATCAAGAAATTACTTTTACGTTTTGCTAAGTTAGAAGTAATTGGGTAATATTAAAAACAATATAAAACTATTTATGAGAATCAATTTATCTGCTGTTTTATGGTTATATACTATAATAGCTTCTGCTCAACTTGATACTGTACAACCAGGAGTTTATAACTGGAAAGAACCTGTTGTAAATTCTAATGAATCTAAAAAATCAATAAATATATTAGAAGGTGTTTCTCCGCATTTTGAATATATAAACATTCATGCCACTACGCAATTACCTGGTGCTAAACCTAGTAAAGAACATTCCAATGATGATGCGGAAGAATGTATCATTATTAAAGAAGGACAAATGAAAGTTACTATCGAAGGAAAAGTAACTATTCTAGGACCTCAAGATGTTATCCTATTAATGCCGAAACAATTACATTCACTGGAGAATATTGGTGACACAAATCTTACATACTATGTTATGAAATATAAATCCAAGAATAAAATGGATTTTGAAAGAGGAGAAGCTGCTGGTGGATCAATATTAATAAATAAGGATTCACTTACGGTTAATTTAAGTTCAAAAGGTAGCGGTAGTTCCTATTTTGATAGACCAACAACTATGTGTGAACGATTTGAAATGCACACAACTCAATTGAATAAAAAAGGGCCAAGTCACAATCCACATACACACCTAGAAACAGAAATTATATTAATGCTTTCTGGTGAAACCGAAATGACTATTGATGGTGAAGAATTTAAAGCCAAAGAAGGAGATTTATACTTTATAAATTCAGGATTGCTTCATGGTATTCGTAATGCTACTGAAAAATCATGTTCATATTTTGCTTTTAAGTGGAAATAAAAAAAAATATATAAAATCATTAAAAGTTATAACTTTAGATAACGCTTAAAGATAATTTTTGAACAATTTTGATTAAATAATGGTATGGATTCTAAATTTATATTTTTCTTTTTATTATTTATAACTTTAGTTTCTTCTTGTAAGCCACAAAAGAAATCACAAGAAAATATATTAGATTATGTTTCTTTTATCCAAAATGATTCGCTTTCAAAACTTGATATTTTTATTGATGGAACCTATTTCTCTTCTTATCTGTATGCAGATAGTATTTTAAGAAAACCCGTACTATTTCCAATATATACTGCAAATAAAAAAAGAATTACAAGAGGATTTCCGATTTCGCCTAATCCTGGAGAGCGAATTGATCACCCTCACCATTATGGCTTATGGTTTAATCATGGCGATGTAAATGGTGTTGACTATTGGAATAGTGCATTAATTCCTAAAGATACTAATGCTCGTTACGGTAGAATAAATCATATAAAGTTTCTAAAAATAGAATCTGGCGATATGGGTACTTTAGAAGTGCAAAAAGAATGGCGAAATAATATAAATGAGCTCATTCTAATTGAGAATACACAGTATATTTTTAGTGGATCTAAAAATAAAAGAGTAATTACATATAATACAACTCTTATTGCACCAGAAGTTGATGTTTTATTTAAAGATTCTAAAGAAGGGATGTTTGCATTAAGAGTACGAAGAGAACTCGAATTAGTTTCAGATAAACCTGATATTTTATTAGATGAAAATTTGATTCCATCAAAGGTTGCTACAACTGATAATGAAAAAGTCTCGGGTAATTATTTGAATAGTAATGGATTAAATACTTATCCCGAAGTTTGGGGGAAACGCGCTAAATGGATGCAATTATCAGGAACGCTTGATAAAGATACAATCTCAATCATCCTGTTTGATCATATAAAAAACCCTAACCATCCTCCACATTGGATGGCACGTGATTATGGTTTATTTGGCGTCAACTCATTTGGAAGCTCTATTTATACTGAAGGGAAAGAAAAATTTAACTTCAAATTAAAGAAAGGAGATTCAGTTACTTTTAAAAATCAAGTGATTATAAATAATGGGATTTTACCCGACTCAACAGTTATTGAAAATGACTATACTTATTTTATAACTAATGACTAAAATTAATAAGTAATCAATTTAATTTTAAGCTACTATCTATCAATTAGTAATTTCAATATAAGTAATGGCAGAAATTAAAAAGAAAAAATTTAATGATCTTGGTCTGGAAACGAAAACTTCTTCAGAGGGTTTTCGTTCCTTAAACAAAGATGGGACATTTAATGTTCGAAAAATTAATATTCCATTTTTTGAAAAATTAAACTTTTTTCACTCGTTAATTACTATGCCATGGCTACGCTTTATTAGCCTTATTCTTTTGGGCTATTTTATAGTTAACCTTCTATTTGCAAGTATCTATATGGCAATTGGTATTGAGCATCTAACCGGTATTGATGGTCTGTCTAATTTTGATAAATTCATAGAGGCTTTTTTCTTTAGTGCACAAACTGTAACTACATTAGGTTATGGTAGGGTTGCTCCAATGGGCATATTAGCAAATATTATTTCAGCAATAGAATCAATGCTTGGATTATTAACTTTTGCTCTTGCTACAGGTTTGCTATATGGGAGATTTTCAAAACCATCAGGAAAAATAAAATATAGTACAATTGCCGTTATTGCTCCTTACCAAGATATTAATGGTTTTATGTTTAGAATATTAAACCCTCATGACAATCAACTTTTAGAAGTTGAAGTTACGCTAACTATTTCTATGAGAAAAGAGCATTCTGATTTAAGAGTTTTTCATCTTCTTGAATTAGAACGTTCTAAAATTCTTTTTATGCCATACACTTGGACGGTTGTTCATCCTATTAATAAAGAAAGTCCATTATATAAGTTAACACAACATGATCTTTTTGAAAGAGATATTGAATTCATTATCGTGATTAAAGCTTTTGATGAATCTTTTTCACAAACCGTATATTCTCGATCATCATATAAAGCTTCAGAATTAAAATGGGGAGAGAGATTTATTTACCTTCTTAATAAAGAAGGAAATACTGTATCCGTTGATGTTAGCAAGATAGATGAAACAGAAAAAGTTGTTTTGAATGATACAGTTTTGAAATAATTAGAACATTGTATTTTCACTAAAAAGATATAGATCATCATTTAAGACAATTTGGGGTATAATTATTCTGTCCTTTTCAATACTATTTTCAATAAGGAAAATTAGCTGTAACTTGCTATATCTTTATATATGTTTACCTAGCTATGTCTGAATTTATAAAAATATATCCTGAAAATCCGAATCCAAAAGAAATTAAAAAAGTGGTGGACGTTTTGCGTAAAGGCGGATTGGTAATTTACCCTACAGATACTGTTTATGGTTTAGGTTGTGATATAACCAATACGAAAGCTCTTGAAAAAATTGCACGTATAAAAGGTATAAAATTAGATAAAGCCAATTGGTCATTTATTTGTGCAGATTTAAGTAATTTATCTGATTACGTACGGCAAATAGATACAAGAACGTTTAAAATTTTAAAACGTGCTTTACCGGGTCCGTATACTTTTATTTTACCAGGTAATACCAATTTACCAAAAGAATTTAAAAAGAAAAAAACAGTAGGTATTCGTATTCCAGATAATTCTATAGCGAAAGCTTTAGTAGTTGAATTAGGTAACCCAATAGTTTCTACATCTATTCATGACGAGGATGAATTATTGGAATACACTACAGATCCTGAATTGATTTATGAGAAGTGGCAAAATTTAGTTGATGTTGTTATAGATGGTGGCTATGGTGATAATATGGCATCAACAGTAATAGATTTATCTGATGGAGAACCAGAAATCATAAGAGAAGGTAAAGGAAGTACTGATATTTTTTAGATTATAAAATATAGTTTATAAAAAAAGGCGACCTATTGGCCGCCATTTATTTTATATCAATTTAAAATTAATTGATTTTAGGATCTTTCATTCCATCTTCAATCATTTCATAGAACTGATCAATTTTTGGAAGAACAACTATACGAGTTCTTCTATTTTTAGATTTATCAGTTGTAGATACAGGAACATATTCAGATCTTGCAGCTGCTGTCATACGCTTTGGATCAACATTATAATCATTTTGTAAAATACGTACTACCGCAGTAGCTCTTTTAGCACTTAAATCCCAGTTGTCTAATAAAATACCACCACTACCTCTGTACGGTACATTATCTGTATGACCTTCAACCATAAAGTCGAAATCTGGTTTGTTATTAACTACTTTAGCAACTTTTCCTAAAATTTCTTTAGCTCTGCTCGTTACATTGTAACTACCACTACTAAATAATAATTTATCAGAAATAGATACGAATACAACACCTTTTTCAACACTAATTTCGATATCTTCATCATCAAGATTTCCTAAAACACCTTTTAAACTTTGTACTAAAGATAGGTTTACAGAATCTCTACGAGTAATAGCGTCATTTAACTTTCTAATAGTTAAATCTTTTTCTTGAAGACTTTCTAATGATTTTTCTAAGTTTTGAGCACCTTTAGATGAAAGTGTTGTAAGGTTACCCATATTATTTATTAACTCTTGATTGTTACTTTTCAAGAATGCGTTTTGATCTTCTAATGTTTTTAATCTTGAGCTAGCAGAAGCCTTTTCTTCAAGACAACTATTAAGTTTAACAGTTGCAGAGTTTAATAGGTCTTGATTTTCTTTATTTTTCGCCTCTAATTCGGCATATTTTTTTTGTGACACACAAGAGGATAATAATAAAGTAACCCCTAAACAGCCTAAAATGATTTTTCTCATAATTAATATTACTTAAATTAAATTGTTAATTCCCAGTAAAATTATACAAAAAGGAATATGTTAACATATACGATTCGTTAATCTTTTACTAAAATGTTAAATTTTCTAATATGATATACGAAATGAGACCATACAATGGACTTCGTAGTATAGTAGTTTTGCATAAATTTAGCTTTCTCACGTTTTTTAAATATTTTTCTAAAATTTCGATAAAAACTAAAATGTGCTTTCATTATTGCAAAACAATGCTTGAATTTTCCTTGATAAATAAAGCGAAAACCTGCAATACCATCTAATAATAGTCTAATTAAAATAATAGGAAATGCTTTTTTTCTAGGAAGATTTTTTGTGATGGAATATAATGAATTTCTAAAATTTAAAAATGTTTTCTTTGGATTCATATTGCTCAAAGTAGAACCACCCAAATGATATACTTTTGAAGCACCAACATAATAAACTTTATGTCCTTGGTTTTTTGCTCTCCAACACAAATCTACTTCTTCTTGGTGTGCGAAATAATCCTCATCAAATCCATTAAGCTCTTTAAAAACGTTACTTTTTATAAACATACACGCTCCAGTAGCCCAAAATATTTCTTTTGAATCATCATACTGTCCTTTATCTTTCTCTAATGCCTGAAAAATTCTACCACGACAAAATGGATATCCTAATTGATCAATAAAACCTCCTGCTGCTCCTGCATATTCAAAGTAAGCTTTATTTTTAAAATCTAATATCTTAGGTTGTATAATTGCTATTTCTTCAGTTTTAGAAAAGGCATTAATTATGGGCTCTAACCAATTTTCTGTAACTTCTACATCCGAATTTAAAAGACAATAAATATCGGCTTCAATATATTTTAAGGCATCATTATATCCTTTTGCAAAACCACCATTAACAGTATTTTTAATAACTTTTATAGTGGGGTAGTATTCCTTAATAAAATCTATAGATTTATCGGTAGAGGCATTATCTGCAACATAAATTGGTGTATCGCCAGAATGTTTTTGTACTGAAGGTAAAAACTGTTCTAACAATTTTTCTCCATTCCAGTTTAGTATTACGATTGCTATTTTTGACATTCAATCTTAACCAGACAGTACGCTGGCTATTTTTTCATTTATATTATCTACTTTAAAAAATAGATAAAAGTGATTAACTTAATTTGAAGTTCACAAATTAACGGCTAAAATCAGGAATATTTTGCAAAAAAGAATATTTTTCTTCTTCAAAATCCATCTTACAGTAAAAATGTTTTATACCATTTGTTACCATTAAGTAATTAGATTGTAATTGCATATTATATTTGGCAATTTGATCAAATACATTTTGTGTAATTGTAATTTGTGGTGCTTTGCATTCAACTAGCAATTCTATTTCACCATTCGGTTTAAAAACAACCACATCATATCTTCTTACTAAGTTGTTGACTTTAAGCTGCTTTTCAACATTTATATGACTTAATGGATATTTTTTTTGTTCAATTAAATGATGTACTACATGTTGCCTAACCCATTCTTCAGGTTGTAAAACCACAAATTTTTTGCGAACTACATCAAAAATGTAGACTTTATTTTCGCTATTTTTGAAACGAAAGTTAAAGGCAGGAAAATTCAAAACTTTCATAACACAAATTTGATGATTTTTTTTGAATGGATGAAGTAAAAAAAATAGTTAACGATATACGATCGGGTCTTATAAAGCCTATTTATTTTTTAATGGGTGATGAAGCTTATTATATAGACAAACTAGCGGAGTATATTGAACAAAATGTCCTTTCTGAAGAAGAGCGCGGTTTCAATCAAATGGTATTATATGGTAAAGATGTTTCTATTGAAGATATTGTAAGTAATGCAAAACGGTATCCAATGATGGCGGAACATCAAGTAATAATTGTTAAAGAGGCACAGCATTTATCTAGAACTATTGAGAATTTGAACTCTTATGCCGAAAATCCTCAAATGTCTACTGTTTTAGTGATTTGTTATAAATATGGCAAAATAGATAAACGTAAAAAAATATATAAATCTGTACAAAAATCTGGAGTTATTTTTGAAAGTAAAAAGCTTTATGAAAATCAGGTATCTGATTGGATTAGAAAAGTTTTATCAGGAAGTGGATATTCAATAACACCAAAAGCAGCAATACTTTTGGTTGAGTTTTTAGGCACAGATTTAAGTAAAATAAATAATGAACTTGAAAAACTTAAATTAGTTATCCCAAAAACACAAGAGATAACACCTGAAGCAATTGAAGAAAATATTGGTATCAGCAAAGACTATAATAATCTTGAATTAAAAAAAGCATTAGGAGAACGTGACGTTCAAAAAGCTACAAGAATTTTAAACTATTTTGCACAAAACCCAAAAGACAATCCATTTGTATTGACGATAACCTTATTAAATAGCTTTTTTACTCAATTATTACAATATCATGGAATGAGTGACCATAACCCAAAAAGTGTAGCAAGTATATTAGGCATAAATCCGTATTTTGTTCAAGAATATCAAATAGCTGCGAAAAATTATCCCATGAAAAAAGTGAGCAGTATTATTGCTCATTTACGTGATTTGGATATTAAAGGCAAAGGAGTAGGAGCTAATTTATCGCAAGAAGATTTGTTAAAAGAACTTCTTGTTAAAATAATTTAGCAGTACTTACTTTCTATCAAAACTATATTTACCAGGTCCAACCATCATAATAACCACAAAAAAGGTTAAATAGAGTAGTGCTAATTCCTTTTTTGGAAATGGGTCAGCACCATGAGCTATAAATGCAGCAACTGCCATTGTAATTGCAGATGGCAAAGCAGCCCATCTGGTTTTAAAGCCAATAATAATAATTATAGGACAAAGTAATTCACCAACAACAGCTAAGAAAAGTGAAGGAGCTACTCCAATACCAATTGGATCTCCGAACTGAATGTTACCGCTAATTAAATTTTTAAATTTTGGAAAACCGTGTGTTATCATCATTATTGAAGGAGCTACTCTTAACAACAATAATCCGATTTCATTAAATAATTTTTTTTGCATAATATTTAGGGGGATGTAATTTTTTTTAAAAGTAGCATTATTTTCTTGTTAAATTAAAATGCTTGCTCGCTTTTCGATTAAAACATTTACGTTTTAACATAATTTTTAACATATTGTTATATAAAAAAATCCTACTGAAGGGTAGGATTTAATTTTTACATTTTAATGATTATCTTAAACTTGGATAATCTAAAGGATTTGCTTCATGTATAATTTCGTATATTTTTTCAAATATATCTTCAGCATTAGGTTTCGAGAAATAATCTCCATCTGTTGCATAAGCTGGTCTATGTGCTTTTGCAGTTAGGGTTTGAGGTGCACTATCTAAATATTTATATGCTTCTTGTTTTTCAACAATTTCTCTAATTAAATAAGCAGAACATCCTCCAGGAACATCTTCATCAACAACTAAAAGTCTATTTGTTTTTTTTATGCTTGCAAGCATATCTTTATGAATATCAAATGGAAGTAAACTTTGGGCATCTATTACTTCAACATCAATACCAACTTCTTTTAGTTCTTCTGCTACTTGCATTACAATTCTTAATGTTGAACCATAAGATAAAACGGTAATATCTTTACCTTCCTTTACTTTTTCAACAAGACCAATTGGTGTACATATTTCACCTAAGTTATTAGGCATTTCTTCTTTTAAACGATATCCATTAAGACTTTCAATAACAAGTGCGGGTTCATCACTCTTCATTAATGTATTATAAAAACCTGCTGCTTTTACCATATTACGAGGCACAAGAATATAAATACCATGCAGTAGATTTATAATACCTCCCATTTGTGATCCTGAATGCCAAATTCCTTCTAATCGATGACCTCTTGTTCGTATAATTAATGGTGCTTTTTGTTTTCCAACAGTTCTATATAAAAGTGTAGCTAAATCATCACTTAATGTTTGTAGACCATACATTAAATAATCTAAGTATTGAATTTCAGCAATTGGTCTTAATCCACGTAGGGCTAAACCAATACCTTGACCAATAATTGTTGCTTCACGAATTCCTGTATCAGCAATACGTAATTCGCCATATTTTTTTTGTAATCCTTCTAAGCCTTGATTAACATCACCTATAGCACCACTATCTTCTCCAAATATTAAGGCTTCTGGATAGTTAGAAAATAATTTATCAAAATTTTCTTTAAGTATAATTCTACCGTCAACTTTTTCGGTTTCATCATCATAAGTAGCGACTACTTCTTTTATGTTTATAGCTTTATTAGGTAATTCACTATATAAATGAGAGCTGAATTTTGGTTGTGTTTCTTTATAGAAAGTATCAATCCAATTTATTAATTCATTTTTAGCACTCGTTTTTTCTCCTAAAAGATAGCGTAGTGTCTTTCTTGCCTTTGATGCTAAATCTTTTTTATTTGGCTCATCAATTGCAATTAAATCATTTTTAATTTTTGAAATAAAAACTTTATTTGGACTACTACTTGAAACTTTTTCAAGAATTTTTAAAAGATCTATTTTTAAATTTTTATGTGGTTGTAAAAACTCATTCCATGCTTCTTTTTTTGCTGTTCTTACGTTTCTTTTAATCTCTTTTTCTAGAGCTTTTAGTTCGTCATCTGAAGCAATACCAATTTCAATAATCCATTCTCTAAAACGTTTATTACAATCGTTATCTCTTTCCCATTGTAAACGTTCTTCACTTTTATATCGTTCATGAGATCCTGAAGTCGAATGACCTTGTGGTTGCGTAAGTTCTTTTACATGTATTAATACAGGAACGTGCTCATCACGCGCTATATCTGATGCGTTTTCGTAGGTGTGTATTAATGCTGTATAATCCCAACCATTAACTTTTAATATTTCATACCCTTTAGCGTCTTCTTCTCTTTGAAATCCTTTTAATATTTCAGAAATATCCTCTTTTGTAGTTTGATGTTTCGCATGTACTGATATGCCATAATCATCATCCCAAATACTAATAACCATAGGAACTTGAAGCACCCCAGCTGCATTTATAGTTTCAAAAAAATGTCCTTCACTTGTACTTGCATTTCCAATTGTTCCCCATGCAACTTCATTTCCATTATTTGAAAATTTGCTAGAATCAATTCCTTTTACGTGCCTATAAATTTTTGAAGCTTGCGCCAGCCCTAAAAGCCTAGGCATTTGACCAGCAGTTGGAGAAATATCTGCACTACTATTTTTTTGTATTGTTAAATCTTTCCAAGAACCATCATCATTTAAACTATGGGTTACAAAATGTCCACCCATTTGTCGACCTGCACTCATTGGTTCTTTTTCTAGATCGGTAGTCGCATATAAACCGTGAAAAAATTCTTTAGGAGTTAAATAACCTAAAGCCATCATAAAAGTCTGATCTCTATAATACCCACTTCTAAAATCTCCATTTTTAAAAGAGCGTGCCATTGCCAGTTGCGGTAGTTCTTTACCATCACCGAAAATTCCAAATTTCGCTTTTCCTGTAAGAACTTCTCTTCTCCCTAATAAACTACATTCCCTACTAACAACTGCTATTTCATAATCGTTAAGAATTTGTATCTTAAAATCATCAAAAGATATGTCGTTACTTGATTGCAAGTTTACTTTCATTTTTAGAGTTTGTATTTTTACAAAAATATCAAAACAGAATGAATATTACAATCTATATATTGTTATAAATAGGAGGTTATTTTTAATTTTTAAAGAATTTTGAATATTTGAATTGCGATTTTCGTAATAAAGAATTAAAAAAATAAGAATTCATTAAAGATTTAGAACCATTTTCTAGTAAAAAGACTTATTAAAGTTCTAGGACTTAAGGTTACAATAAAACGTATTTTTTCTCCATAATCTGGTTGACCAACTTCCCATCCATTATTTGAATACATTGGGAGATAAAGCTCAAAATAATCTGTAACTAAATTTAAACGAATGCCAGAATCATAAACAAACCGAGTATTTTCACCTTTATTTTTAATAAAACCAGTATCACCATATAACTCTATCCAACGCCAAATACTTACACTTGTATTTGTTGTAGCAATAAAATCATTTGCGAAAGGGTTTTCTAATTTAGATTTAAAACCACCTTCTGCTATAATTATTTGCTGACTATAAATCCCTGATGATTCTGATCTTCCTAGATAATTATAATCAAAAAGATAATCGGTTGGTCTATCTAAAGCAAAACTAAAAAATTCAGAATTTGTATTATTTGAGATAAATTTACCAGCAAAAAAGCGGGTATTTAACTGCATATTATTTTCAAAGAGTTTTCTGTATTCTAAATTAAATGCAATTTTACTAAAATCACCTGCGTATTGTATATCAGTAAACCAATTAAAATAGTTAATGATTCCATTTTTATAACTACCGTAACGTGCATTTAAAACACTATAATTAGGGGGTGTTTCCAATTCCTCTAATCCTTCATCTAATGATCTGTAAATATTTATATATCTAATATTCAAGTAATTTCTTTTATCAGATCTAAAATCTTCTGGTCTCCAACCAAAGCTTATTGCTGGAGTTAAAGACATATATCTAGAATTTTTTTGAAAATGGTATGTTGAAGCATTTACTGAATAATTTGAAATGTACAATCCAGTTTTATTATGGTACTTTCTAAATTTGAACCCTGCTGAGCCCACTAAAGTTTGCTCATTAAAAGAATAACTGGGCGAAACGTCAAATAAAAAGGGACGCTCCAAAAATGTTTTATTATAAATACGCATAGCTGGCGTAATACCATCATATAAATTAAAGCGAACAGTTGGTACGTAAAAAATTTGATTGTAAAATGGGTCTTCGGTATCTTTAAAAAATTGAAACTTAAGTTTTTTATTACTTGATAAAAATCCTTTTAACGATTTCCAATTATCTCTTTGGTTAAATTCAGGTATTTTCTGGTCGTAATTTAAAACTAGTTTGTCTTCTCCGTTTTTAGGAATCGTAAATACCCGTGTACTATCAATACCTGTAAACCAATATCTTGATACAATCGAATCTTTATGAAGTCCAAACATTGATATTGGAACATTAGTGCCACTTTTATTTTTTAAAGTTATTTCTAGAGAATCTTTTTCTTTAATAACTTTTTTTATTTTAAAATCTATACGTTCATTGGTTGTTACATATTCATCTAAAAACCAAGAGATATCTTTATCAACATTTTTTTCTAGTATTCTTTCAAAATCTTTTGAAGATACTGGCTTTAGCTTATAATTGGCATAAAAATCTTTAATACTCTCATTCACTTTTTGTTTCCCAACATAATCTGCTAAAAATGACAGTCCAGCTCCCGCTTTATATCTATTACCAATTTTTTGATTAAACTTTAATAATGAATCATTTGAAGTAATTAGCGGCTGGTCAATATTTTTTCTAGCAGCGTACATATATAAAAGTGGATACTGCTCTTCAAATTTCATCTTAGCAAGATTAAAATTTCTAAAACCCCAAATGTTTGAAAGTTTACCTAATAATTTTTGATCAGGATAATTTTCTTCAACATATGAAATCATCATATAATTAATTAATGCATCCATCACCCAACGTTCTTTTCTAGGATCAAGAAAAAGGGTTTCATTAAAAAAATTATTTAAAGCTGTCTTTAAAAACTTTAATTCAAATTGAAATTGATTTTCATAAGGTCGAATGAATGATGGTAGTTGATTTATGCCATAAAGAGGATCTTTATTATAATCAATAGTACTTACAATTAATTCGCTGTGAGGGTAACTACCTAAATGTTTAAAAATATAAGCTGAAATTTTATCAATTGCCACAGCTCTTGAAATTTCATCAAATTTTGACACATTAATATCTGTAATAATGGTATTATTTTCAGTTACATGTTTTGTGAAATAAGAAATAGGGGAGAGTATTAAATCACAACTTTTTCTGTAATCACCTCTTAAATTTACTTCTTTAGCTTTTTTAGATTTTATCTCATCAACTTTTTCAAAATTAGATGTCAAAAATAAATTTTTGGGGAAACTAAAAGTAATATCAGTATTTGTAATACCTGTATATAAATCTTCTAAATTCTTGTTAGAATATAAATGCCACTCTCCATCATAAACAGCTGGTGTTAAATACCAATCTTTTAAATAATATTCATCTTTAGAACTATACCCAAAAAGTGTAAAACGATTAGGTGGGAGTTGTACTTGATACGTTAAAAATAAAGAAGTATATTCTCCAGGAGCTAATTTGCTATTGAGATTAAACTTTAGAATGTCGCTCTCTGGAGTTCGTTCCCACTGCACTCCTGTATATTTATCATCTACAATACTAAATATTTTTGTAAAACCACGTTCTTCATCTTTTGCTAAATGAAAGCTTTTTTTGTACTCCTCTTCAAATCTTTTTGCTAATGGTGTTTTTTTATTACTATAGGCATTTGCCCAGTCGTTAAAATATAAAACATCTAAGGTGTCTTGTGAAGAATTATAGAATTTAAATTCTTGAATAATGTTAATAGACTTTTTATTACCATCTAAAATAGCGGTAATTTTATTATAATGCTGACTATATAATTTTCCTGTACAAACAAAAAAAAGCACAGCGTAAGTAAGCGTCCTAAATAAGAAATTGAATTTCTTTATTAACATATATTAATTAAAAATTAGGACTATGAATATGTCCTTTGTAAAAAGAATCGATAATTTCAACAACCTCTTCTTTAGTATCTACTAATTTTATTAAATCTAAATCTTTTTCACTTATATTTCCTGCTTTTAACATTGTATTATTAACCCAGTCCATTAATCCTGTCCAGAAATCAGTGCCGACAAGTATTATTGGAAACTTTTCAATCTTATTGGTTTGTATTAATGTTATTGCTTCAAAAAGCTCATCTAAGGTTCCAAAACCTCCTGGCATAACAACAAAACCTTGGCTATACTTTACAAACATTACTTTTCTAACAAAAAAATAATCAAAATCTAGGCTCTTGTCATTATCAATATAAGGATTGTCATGTTGCTCAAAAGGCAAATCTATATTTAAACCAACTGAAGTTCCTCCAGCTAAATGTGCACCTTTATTTCCTGCTTCCATTATACCAGGACCACCACCTGTTATAATTCCATAACCAGCTTCTGCAATACTTTTTGCAATATCAATAGCTAGTTCATAATAAGCATCTCCTTCTTTAATTCGGGCTGAACCAAAAATTGAAACACAAGGACCAATAAGACTCATTTTTTCAAATCCGTTGACAAATTCTCCCATGATCTTAAATAATGCCCAAGAATCATTTGTTTTTATCTCATTCCAACCTTTGTGATGTTGTTCTTTTCTCATTCTTTACTTAATATTCTTATTATAAATCTAATTAAATACATCCGATTAAATTATAATTTTAGTATTCAACTAATCACAAACGTAGTTCTTTTCTAAGAAACTCCGCTGTGTAACTCTTTTTATCTTTACTAACTTCTTCTGGTGTACCTTTTGCAACAACCATTCCACCACCTTTGCCACCTTCGTAACCTATATCTATCAAATAGTCGGCCATTTTAATTACGTCCATATTATGTTCTATAACTAAAATTGTATTTCCTTTATTTACCAATCTATCTAGAACTTCCATTAAAACTCTAATATCTTCAAAATGAAGACCAGTAGTTGGCTCGTCTAAAATATAAAATGTATTTCCTGTATCTCTTTTAGATAGTTCTGTTGCCAGTTTTATTCGCTGAGCTTCACCACCCGATAATGTTGTAGATTGTTGCCCTAGAGAAATATAACCTAAACCAACATCTTTTATTGTTTTTAATTTTCTATAGATTTTTGGTATTAATTCAAAAAAATCTACTGCTTCATTAATTGTCATGTCTAAAACATCCGATATCGATTTTCCTTTATATCTAATTTCAAGTGTTTCTCTATTAAAACGCTTTCCATTGCATGTTTCACATTCAACATAAACATCGGGCAAAAAATTCATTTCGATGACTCTTAGACCACCTCCTTGACAGGTTTCACAGCGACCACCTTTTACATTAAAACTAAATCGGCCAGGTTTGTATCCTCTAATTGCTGCTTCTGGAGTTTTGGTAAATAAAGTACGTATTTCGCTAAAAACACCAGTATAGGTTGCAGGATTAGAACGTGGAGTTCTTCCAATTGGAGATTGATTAATATCAATTACTTTATCAATATGTTCAAGGCCTGTGATTTTTTTATAAGGCATTGGTTTTTTTACCCCATTAAAATAATGCGCATTCATGATAGGGTAGAGGGTCTCATTAATTAAAGTAGATTTTCCACTACCGGAAACTCCAGTCACTCCAATAAGCATTCCCAATGGAAGCTTTATTGATACATTTTTTAAATTATTACCAGTGCATCCTGTTAAAACAATATTTTTTCCATTTCCTTCTCGTCTCTTCTTTGGGACTTCAATTTGTTTTTTACCAGTAATATAATCAGCAGTTAAGGTATTGAAGTTTTTTAAATCTGATGGTTTACCTTCTGATATAATTTCTCCACCATGACGCCCTGCTTTTGGACCTATATCAATAACATGATCAGCACGTTCAATCATATCTTTATCATGCTCTACAACAATAACAGAATTACCAAGATCTCTTAATGATTCTAACGATTTTATCAAACGTTCATTATCACGCTGATGCAAACCAATACTTGGTTCATCTAAAATATAAAGAACACCTACCAATTGAGATCCTATTTGAGTTGCTAATCGAATCCGTTGGGCTTCACCACCAGAAAGCGATTTTGAACTTCTATTAAGTGATAAATAATCTAAGCCTACATCTAATAAGAACTGTATTCTTGTACTGATTTCTTTTATAATTTCTTCGGCAATTTTAAGTTGGTTACCTTCTATTTTTTTTGGAAGATTTTTAAAGAAAATAGCTAATTCTGAGATGTCTAAATGTGCAAGTTCAGCTATGTTCTTATTATCGACTTTAAAATTCAAAGATTCTTTTCTTAACCTTGAGCCATTACAAGTAGGACAAATAATTTTATCCATATATTCTTTTGCCCAACGTTTTATTGATGTAGATTCTGCTTGATCAAACTGGTTTTTAATAAAATTAGAAATACCTTCATAATCTATTTTATAGGTGCGTTTTACCCCAAGTGTTTTAGAATCTATTTCAAAATTTTCAACCGTACCATTTAAAATTACATTTATCGCTTCATCAGAAATTTTTTCTATAGGATCAGTTATTTCAAAATTATAGCGTTGTCCAATAGTCTCAATTTGTTTGAAAGCCCATGATTTTTTGTACTCTCCAAGAGGCGCAATACCTCCAACTTTTATGGTTAGTTTTTTATTTGGAAAAATCTTTTTCTCGTTTACTTCATAAATATGCCCTAATCCATTGCAATCAGGACACATTCCTTTTGGTGAATTAAAAGAAAATGTATTGGGTTCTGGGTTTGGATATGATATACCAGTGGTTGGACACATTAAATCGCGACTAAAATAACGTGCAATATCCTGACCTTCTTCTAAGACCATTAAAACATTATCACCACTATACATGGCAGTATTGATGGTTTCCGCAAGTCTTTTATCAAAATCTTCAGTGTCAATTACTTTTAACCTATCTATTACAATTTCAATATCATGAACCTTATACCGATCTACTTTCATGCCTTTTGTAATATCTTTAACATCGCCATCAACACGAACTTTCACAAAACCTTGCTTTGCAATTTGCTCAAATAATTCACGATAATGACCTTTTCTAGATTTAATAATAGGAGCAAGAATATTTATTTTCTTTTGATCGTAATCGGTTTTTATTAAATCTCGAATTTGATCATCACTATAACTTACCATTTTCTCCCCAGTATTATAGCTATAGGCATCACCAGTACGAGCAAATAACAATCGTAAAAAATCATAAATCTCAGTAATGGTACCTACTGTAGAGCGTGGTGATTTTGAAGTTGTTTTTTGTTCAATAGCAATAACAGGTGAAAGGCCATCAATTTTATCAACATCAGGTCTTTCTAAACCTCCCAAAAATTGTCTCGCATAAGCAGAAAAGGTTTCAATATAGCGTCTTTGTCCTTCAGCGTAAATAGTATCAAAAGCTAAAGAAGATTTTCCACTACCAGAAAGTCCTGTAATAACAACCAACTTTTCTCTAGGAATTGTAATATCAATATTTTTTAGATTATGGACGCGTGCGCCTTTAACCTCAATGTTCTCTTCGTAATTTATCATTTTCTTTATCTGCAATTGCAAAAATACAATTTTGGCTTCTAAAATAGTAATTGGCTTTACTTAGTTTTTTGTGAATTGAAAAGCTTAACATAAATTAGCATATTAATTCAATACGTTATTTAATTTATGCAATTATTAGGGATAGGTTCTAGAATAAAACATCCAGAATTTGGAAATGGTGTGGTTACAAATGTTACTTCTAAACATTATTGGGTAACTTTTATAGAAAACGGGTTAGAAACTATTGATTTAACAGCAGATTTTGAAATAATTGAGGCATTAGAAGATGAAGTAGATACTATAAGTTTTTCTGAAGTTGAACAATCTCTAATTGCTATCTTGAGAAAGTGGAGTGATACAAGTTCAATAACTCCAATCGCTGATAAATGGAGAGGTGGTAGTCTAATTTTAAAACCTGGTGATTCTAATTTAAGTGACAAAGAAGTTACCATAGATACCTTTTTTCATAAAATTGTTATGGTGCGTGATCGAGTTCGAGTAATGGAACAAAAAATAAATTCAAGTAAAAATTTAGATGATCAAGAAAAAGTAGAACTTCAACAGTATTTAACAAGAATATATGGAAGTTTGACAACCTTTAATATTTTATTTAAAAATCAGAGCGACCATTTTGTAGGCGATAAATCAAAATAAATTAAGCCGTTAATTTTTCTTTTAGTATCGGCATATTTATGGTAGTAGTAGTTGGCGTAAAAATTGGAATACTTTCTGAAAATACTTTCACGATTGTGTTTAAATTGTAATACAAGCCATATTTTCGTTTTGAATCATAGATAAGCCATTTTTGATTAGGGTATTGTGATCTAAAATGCTTAGATAATAATGGTAAAATATCATTTTCAGGGCATATTGTAGAACGATATATATTATTTTCACTTCTTTTAAAACGCAAGAAACTTTCAATATGATATTTTTCTTTACTGACAGATTTCGCTAATTGATTTACTCTTAATGATGTATCAGAAGAAAAATTAAAACACATAGCATTATCGTTAGAGAATATTTTTTTTATATAATGATAGAGTAGGAGTTCAACCCCAATTTCTTCACTCAAAAAAGCAAAGTAAACATTTTTTATTGCCGAATCGCTTTTCTTCTGAATTGCATTCCAAACACGCTGAGCTTTATCAATTGCCGTTAAAATAGTCCTGCCTTCTGAAAACAAACCATTTTGCATTACTGTACTTTTTTGAATTGCCGCTACTTGAATTTTCTCTTTGTATGCAGTAAATACAGTAGTTAAATACCCATTAAAAGTTCCATCATAAATTAAAATTTTAGCATCTTCCATTGTTCAGATTTTTAAAATGAATTAAATACTATTGTTATATCTTATATATTGTAATTATTCCAAATTTATGGAAAAAATCCTAATTATGGAAAAAATCCATAAATAATTTTGGAATATATCCAAAATGTGTATATTTGAGAATATAAGTTTTGTTATGGAAAATGAAATAACCTTAAAGCGTTTTATTGAAATTAGGCGTGATCTAGGATATACTCAAGCTGAATTTGCCGCACTTATTGGGGTCACAAATACAACAGCTGATATAGAACGCGGTAGAACTAAACTTTCAGGAAAAATTGTTGTTGAATTATTTAAACAATTTAAAATAAATCCGTTATGGTTATTCGGAGATAGTGAAAGTAAATATTTAGAATCGTCGCATACAAGTGTTATTCCAAAAGTTGTTACAGTAGATTCTTCTGATAATGATAACATGGTTTTAGTTAATGCAAAAGCTGCTGCTGGGTATCCTCAAAACATACAAGATACTAGTTGGTACCAACAATTACCTGCATTTGACTTACCAATTCCAGAATTTAGAAATGCTACTTATCGTGGTTTTCAAGTAGAAGGAGATAGTATGTTACCTAATTTAAAACCTGGGGAATGGGTATTAGCAAAAGCAGTTGAACATATTGATGATGTAAATCCTAATAAAATATATGTAGTTGTTTTACAAGATGCGGTTTTGGTTAAAAAAGTAGTTAAAAAACCAAATTCTAATAATGTTACTCTAATATCTTTAAATGAAACATACCCGCCATATGAGATTAAGCCTTTTCAAATTCAAGAAATATGGCAAGTAAATAGTAAAATTACTTTTGGTGTAGATGCTACAACAGAAAATGGTTTATTACGGCAATTGCAAGAATCTATGGAAGAATTAAAGAACCAACTTAAACAAACAACAACAAGCTAATTATTTACATACTCTATTGATTACGTATTTATGTTTTTATAGAATTATTCTTTTTTTTGTTCTTTTGATTTTTGAATGATTTCTTTTAAACGTTGTTTGCGTGTTTCTTTTTCCTCTTTTTGTTTATTAATCTTGCGATTCATCAACTTGGTATGTTTCGCTTTATTTTTAGTATTCTTTTCTTTGCCTTTCTTACTCATTTTTCAATCATTATAAGCACGAACTTCCCCTATAGCAACAGTAAACGGTCCAATTTTATGACGATTAGGCAGTAACACTTTAGTTTCTTTCACTTCCCAATCTTCCCAAGTAGCCTCTAAACCTCCAATAGGAATAATACTTGCCCAAATTTTAAAACTCATTGGAAATCCATTTGAATTTAATTTCCATAGATATGAATCACCAGGAGTAGTACCTCCAGAAGAATATGTAACTAACAATCCTTTTGATCCATTTTCTAAATCAACTAGTTTACGAGTCGTTCCCTTGTCAAAAATTTTAAACGGAGCAACTAACCAAAACGAATCATTATTAAAAAACTTAATTGCAGTTTCTACTAATTTTTCTTTGTCTTCTCCTGTAAGTACTTTTTCGTTTGAAAAAACAGTGCTCTTTTGGGGATTATTAAGATTTAAATTCACTAAATATTCATCCCATTTTACTTTAACTTTTCCATTCTGTTTATCCCATTTATAATGATGTGAGCCTTTAGGGAAAGACCATTCAATAAATTTTGTATTCTTATATGCATCAAAATGAATTGTACTTAGCATTTTATTTGCAAGTATATCTGCCTCAATAGGGTTATTACCTTTAGGAAGTGGTTCATTATAAATTAAATAAATCACCAAAAACAAAATAAGTAGCAAACACGCTAAAGCAGCAAGTATTTTTAGGATTAGTTTTACTATTTTTTTCATATATTAAAAACCTAATGCAGTATCATCGCCTCGTTTATCTGCGCCACCTTCTAATTTTCCATCAGGTAATACTCTAATAGCATCTACTTTTCCAATTATAGGTGTTCTCTCTTCGTTTATGATATATCCTCTTGATTTTAAATTTGATTTCAGTTCCTCTGAAAACCCTTCTGGTTCAAAAACAACAATATCTGGTAACCATTGATGATGAAATCTTGGTGCATTTACAGCATCTTGCATGCTTAAGTTAAACTCATAAGCATTTAAAATTGTTTGCGCTACAGCTGTAATAATTGTTGAACCTCCTGGTGTACCTACAACCATCCAAAGTTTATCATTTTTTTCAACAATAGTAGGAGTCATACTACTCAGCATTCTTTTTTCGGGTGCAATGCTATTTGCTTCAGCACCAATTAAACCAAACATATTTGGTACTCCAGCCTTTGAACTAAAATCGTCCATTTCATTATTTAAAAAGAAACCAAGTTCATCACAATATAATTTTGAACCATAAGCGCCATTGAGAGTAGTGGTAACAGAAACAGCATTACCATCAGCATCAACAATAGAGTAGTGCGTAGTTTCCATGCTTTCAATAATTTCTACATCACCATGCGAAACATCAGAAGATTTTGTTGCTTTTTGAAAAGAGAAATCTGCCATTCTTTCTTTTAAATAAGATTGACTCAGGATAACATCTAAAGGAATAGCTACAAAATCAGGATCTCCTAAAAAATAATTACGATCTGCATAAGCACGCCTTGATGCTTCAGTAAAAAGTTGAATTGTTTTTTCAGAATTATGTCCAAAATCTGCAACATCATAAGGCTCAATCATTTTAAAAATTTGATTCATAGTAACACCGCCACTGCTAGGTGGACTCATTGATATGATTTTTAAATCTTTATATTTAAATATAATAGGTTGACGCCATTGCGCTTCATATTTTGCTAAGTCTTCTTCAGTTATATATCCTCCGTTCTTTTGAATAAAACTAGCAAGTTTTTGTGCTATTTCTCCTTTATAAAAACCATCTCTTCCATTTTTTGAAATACTACGCAGTGTATTTGCCAAGGCAGGATATTTAATTGTATCATTAACATTGTAAACTTTAGCGAATTTGGTACTATCCCCATTCACTTCAATAAAAACATCACGATAATTTGCTAATCTTTTAGCTTGATTTTCTGTAACAACAACACCTTTTTCTGCCAATGCAATTACAGGCTCTAAAATTTCTTGCAAACTAAGTTTTCCAAATTTTTCATGAACTTCAATAACCCCAGCAACCGTTCCAGGAACACCAATTGCTGTTGCTCCTTTAGTACTCATGTCAGGAATTACGTTGCCTAAAGAATCTAGATACATATTCTTATGCGCAGATAAAGGTGCTTTTTCTCTATAATCAATTGCCCCTACATCGCCATTATTTTTTCGGTAAACCATGAACCCACCTCCACCTAAATTCCCAGCAAATGGATATGTAACAACTAATGCTAATTCTGTGGCCACCATTGCATCAAAAGCATTTCCTCCTTTTTCTAAAATACGCACTCCAATTTTTGAAGCTTCTTCTCTTGCTGAAACTACCATTGCTTTATTTGTAACCAAACCTGTTGGTTTTGCAGGTTGTTTTTTGCAATTGCTTAAAATAAATACCGTTAAAAATAAAATGATGAGTCTTTTCATGAAATCTATATTTTTAATTTTTATAGTGAAATATATTTCTGTCTTGAATACGTAATTAGTTCTTCAAAAAAAGAAGTGAACTCGTTTTCAAATTCTGTATAATGTTGTTCTAAATCTAAAATGGCAAAATTCATTTTAGATTTATTTTTCGTCCTTCTATTCATCCCATTTAAAACTCTACTAATTCCGTCTAATTTAGAATAGTTAAAAATCCAGTTATCAGCAATCATATAAGGCATCATGTGTTTTGTAGCATCGGGTAATATTTCATAATTATCCTCTAATAAATCATAAAAATTATCTACAAAAATATCAAGAGGAGTAGTAGAATATGTTTCCCAATTTTTAGCTAAAAAATGATCGTAAAATATATCAACAATAACACCGCTATAATGACTATAGTTTTCGTGAAGGCGTTTTGTACTCATTCGTACAATTGGATGCGCATCTGTATAACTATCAATAAACCGATGAAGCATAATACCTTTTTGAACTCTTTGTGGAAGATGTTTATATTTATTACCACGAATACTATCGGCTATAAAATTACCTAATGTAATTTCATCATCTTCAAAAGATAAATATATATGTGCTAAAAAATTCATTATGTGTAAATAAAAGCATTAAAATTGAATTTACAAATAAAGGACTATAGCATTTAATTGGATACGTTTATATTTGCAAAAACTTTACAACAACTATGACATTAATAAAATCAATATCTGGAATTAGAGGTACTATTGGCGGAAAACCTGGCGACAATTTAACACCAATTGATGCCGTAAAATTTGCTGCTGCTTATGGCGTTTGGTTAAAGCGTTATTCAAAAAAAGAAAAGCTTACTGTAGTTATTGGTAGAGATGCTCGCCTATCTGGTGAAATGATTCAAAACATTGTAGTTTCTACTTTAGTAGGCTTAGGTATTGATGTTATAGATTTAGACCTTTCAACAACACCAACTGTTGAAATTGCTGTACCTCTTGAAAAAGCAGATGGTGGAATTATTTTAACTGCAAGCCATAACCCAAAACAATGGAATGCATTAAAATTATTAAATGAAAAAGGTGAATTTTTAGATGCAGCTCAAGGTGCTATTATTTTAGAAATTGCAGAAAAAGAAGAATTTACTTTTGCTGAAGTAGATGATTTAGGAGAAATACAACGCAATGATGCTTATATAGACATTCATATTGATGAAGTTTTAAATCTTTCTCTTGTTGATGCCGATGTGATTAAAGCTGCTAAATTTAAAGTGGTAGTTGATGGTGTTAATTCTACCGGAGGAATTGCAATTCCTAAATTATTGAAAGAATTAGGAGTAGAGGTTGTAGAATTATATTGCGAACCAACAGGACATTTTCCACATAATCCTGAACCTTTAAAAGAACATTTGGGTGATATCTGCGCCTTAGTTGTAAAAGAAAAGGCCGACTTTGGGATTGTAGTTGACCCAGATGTTGACAGGTTGGCTTTTATAAGCAATGATGGTGAAATGTTTGGCGAAGAATATACTTTAGTTGCTTGTGCAGATTATGTTTTAAGCAAAACTAAAGGCAATACAGTTTCAAATTTATCTTCATCTAGAGCACTAAGAGATATTACACAAAAACATGGAGGAACCTATGAAGCTTCGGCTGTAGGAGAGGTAAATGTGGTTGCTAAAATGAAAACAAACAAAGCTGTAATTGGTGGTGAAGGGAATGGAGGAATCATTTACCCTGAAAGTCATTATGGTCGTGACTCGTTAGTAGGTACTGCTTTATTTTTAATGCTAATGGCAGAAAAAGGCGGAACAGTTGCAGAATTAAGAGCAAGTTACCCGTCATATTTTATGAGTAAAAAAAAGATTGAATTGACTCCAGACCTAGATGTTGATGGTATTTTAGTAGCTATGGCTAATAAATACAAAAACGAAGAAATTTCGACCATTGATGGTGTTAAAATAGATTTTGCAGAAAATTGGGTGCATTTACGAAAATCGAATACTGAACCAATAATTAGAATATACACGGAAGCTAAATCTCAAACTGAAGCAGATTTATTAGCAGACAAAATTATTAGTGAAATTAAAGAAGTAGCAGGTCTGTAAAAAATAAAAAGAAAGGGTTTGTTGAAAATAGCAGCCCTTTCTTTTTTAATGCTCATAAGCTTTGTCTTTATGTTTCCAACGCCTGTGTGTCCATAAATAATATTCAGGATTTTCTCTGATTTGTTGCTCCGTCAAGCGCAAAAACTGATCAGTAATTTCGTTTTTCTTAGTACTTTTTCCTGAGGCTGTTATAGGAATAAATTCTGCTCTATAATATCCTCTTTTAATTTTAGAAACTTTTAAAAACAATACTGCAAGATCCATTTTTCGAGCCATAGTCTCAGCTCCATTAAATACAGGAACTTTTATCCCCATAAATTCTGTCCAATAAGATGCTCGATGCGCTTGTGGTGACTGATCACTAACCATTCCATACACACTTATCGTATTATTTTGAATATTCTTGACTACAGTTTTAACGGTTTCTTGTTGTGTTATTAAAATAGTATTACAACGAGCTCTTACTTTTCTAATCCAATTATCAAAATACGGATTTGCTATTTTTTGATAAACAGCATATCCTTTTGTTTTTAAATAGTTATTGATGCTTACATTCCATTCCCAATTTGCATAATGAGAACAAAGTAGTAATACGCTTTTAGATTTTTCAAACTCATTCAATACTTCAATGTTTACTACTTCAAACCTTTCTTTAAATTCTTTTTTAGAAAGATTCATCGTTTTAATCATTTCCATAAACGTATCACATAAATGCTTATAAAAACCAACCATAATTTCTTTAAGCTCTTTATCATTCTTATCTGGGAAAACTAATTTTAGATTATTGAAAACTACTTTTTTACGATAACCTGCAACTCTATAAACTAAAAAAAAGACTATATCAGAAAGCAAATAAAAAGGGGTATATGGTAGTATTGAGATAAACCAAAGAATAGGGTAGAGTAAAATAAATACAAGTAACTGCATGTAAAAAATTATAGCACAAATATAGCTATATTTGAAACCAAACTGAACAGTTATTTATATGTTTGATATTCATTTTGTTACAATTGGCATTATTGCGATAAATATTTTAATTTCTTTAAAAGGTTTTAATAATGCTTCTTTTTTTGATAGATATAAGTTTTTAGTAGGTGCCATAAAGTCTGGACAAAAAGATCGTATGCTTACATCAGGATTTCTTCATGTAGACATTCCGCATTTATTTTTTAATATGTTTACGCTGTTTTTCTTTTCCAATGTAGTTATTGATTGGTTAGGACCTATTAAGTTTGTTATTATTTACCTTATAAGCTTACTCGCTGGCAGTTTATTGGCAATGGTATTTCATAAAAATGAACCTTATTATAGTGCTGTAGGAGCAAGCGGAGCGGTTACAGGAATATTGTATGCTGCAATATTACTTCAACCAGATATGCAACTTGGTCTTATGTTTATTCCTATACCTATCCCTGCGTATATTTTTGGTATTGGTTATCTTCTCTATTCTATTTATGGCATGAAAAGTAAATTAGGAAATATTGGTCATACAGCGCATTTTGGAGGAGCAATTGGAGGTTATATTACTACATTACTATTTTTACCAGGTTTGCTGGTAACAGAACCATTAATGGTAGGCTTACTTGCTATTCCAATTATAGCGCTTTTTATTCTTCAAAAAACAGGAAAGCTTTAAATAAAAGAATAAAAAAAGCCTCAATTAGCTAAAATGCTAATTGAGGCTTTTTTAAAATTATACTTTTTTTAGATTTTACCAATTAACTCAGCAATCTTATTTTCTAGTTCTTCTCCTCTTAAATCTTTTGCTACAATAATTCCATTCTGATCTAAAATAAATGTAGCTGGTATTGCTCTAACATTATATAATTGAGCAATTTCATCAAAATACTTAACATTAGATACATGATTCCATTCTAGTCCATCAACAGCAATAGCATCTTTCCATTCACCTTCTTCTTTATCTAAAGAAACACCAAGAATACTTAAACCGCTATCTTTATATTTATTATAAATACGAACTAAATTAGGGTTTTCTGCTCTACAAGGCTTACACCATCCAGCCCAAAAGTCTACAATAGTTACTTTTCCTAAAGCATCTTTTAAAGCTAATTGTTCTCCATTTGGTGTTGGCGCAGAAAAATCTGGAGCTTTTTCTCCAATAGCCGTTCTTTTAGTTTTTTCAAGTTGCTCTTTAATACGCTTACCAGCAGTAGTTTCTTTTATTTTTGGAGTAAACGATTCAAAAATTGTATTAATTTCATTTTCTGGCAATCCTTTACTCGCTAAAACTCGCTCTAAAATCAAAACAGATATCAACGCATTAGGATTTTCTTTAATATACGTTAATTCATAGTTTTTAGCTTCTTCTTGCATTTCCATGCTTTCAGCTTGTAAAGCTTCTTGAGTTGCTGTATCACCGCTAGTTCTAGCTTTTTCAAAGTCTTTTCGCATAGACATAGCTCTTTTTGAAAAAGTTCTACTATTGTCTAAAAATTTAGCGAACAATTCATTTTGTTCGGTTCCTTCAATTTTAGCTAAAGAAATACTATCCTTTTGAAAGCTAATCTCAACATCTCCTTCTTCAATTATAACAGGGATATTTCCATTAATTTTATCAACAAAAATATATTGCAATTCTAATTCTCCTGATTTTCCATTAAACGTAAATTTCCCATTCTCAACTGTTGTTGTATCAACATCAACAGGTTGGTTAGTTTCACTTATTCTCTTTAAATAGACTTTTGTTCCATTCTCTACAGCACCATCAATAGTAGCGTTTATAGTAAAGCCATCAGGATTACTATTACAAGATGCTAATAATACAGCAGTAAATAATCCTAGTACTAATTTTTTCATTTTTTTAAAATTTATTTTCGCAAATGTACTTATATATTAGGATAAAAAAAAAGCTTTGATTTATCCTAATTCATTATTCAAAACTTTTAAAATCAGTTAAAACTGGTATCTAAATCCTAAACCTATATCAAAATCAAAGTTATCAGAAAACTCACTATATCCTAAAAGTCCTATTTCTGGTCTTATATCTAAAGATATTACTAATGGAAAATCAAAATTATATTCAACACCTATATTTCCTGCTGCAAAAACAAAAAGACCTCCATCTATTTCTTCAACACCATTTGGGCTATTGTCTGAATAGCGAGGCTCAAAGTCAACATTACCTAATCCACCCCCAAAACCATAATACCAATTAAAATCGCCATCTAATGGGAGTACCCATTCATATAATCCCGTAAGTTTAAAAGCATCATAGGCCCTACTATCTCTCCAGCCAAGATTAACTTCTAAACGATTACTTCTTGATAATGATTTTTGATAAGATATTTCAGCACCTAAACCATCACTATCTCCAAGCCGCAATCCTATAGCATTATCTGAAATGTTTTGAGCATTCATAAATAAAGGAAAACTCAAAAGAAGCAAGAAATTTATTTTTAACAATTTCATAGGTTTTATTTTAAAATTTCATTCAAAAATAAAAAATTGCTTATGGTCTGTAGTTAATAAAAACTTAATTTAGCAGTCAAAACTTTTTCAGCTTGAAAACTCCGTTATTAGAAGATTTAAATAAGAGACTTGAAGGTGAGCTTAAAATAGATAAACTTTCAAAAGCCCTTTACGCAACTGATGCATCTGTTTATAGAAAAACTCCATTAGCAGTGGCTTTTCCGAAGAACACAAAAGATATTCAAGAGCTAATTTTATTTGCACAAAATAACAAAATAGGACTTATTCCAAGAACTGCGGGAACTTCTTTAGCTGGTCAATGTGTCGGTGATGGAATTGTTGTAGATGTGTCAAAACATTTTACTAATATTATTTCTTTTGATGAGGAGAAAATGCAAATTACGTTACAACCAGGCGTAATTAGAGATGAATTAAATCAATATTTAGAACCATACGGTTTATTTTTTGGACCTAATACTTCTACTGCAAATAGATGTATGATTGGCGGTATGGTAGGAAATAATTCTTCTGGAACCACCTCAATACAATATGGTGTAACTCGCGATAAGGTAGTAAAGCTAAAAACAATTCTATCCAATGGAGAAGAAGTGGAGTTTTCGAATATCACAACAAAGGAGTTTGAGGATAAAATAAATCAAAATTCATTTGAAGCATCACTTTACAAAAATATATTTAAAGATCTATCAGATAAAGAAATACAAAATAATATTATATCTGAATTTCCTAAACCACAAATTCACAGAAGAAATACAGGTTATGCAATAGATGAGCTTTTAAAAAGCGATCTTTTTGGAGGTAAATCAAACCATATTAATCTTTGTGAATTATTAAGTGGAAGTGAAGGAACACTAGCTTTTACTACAGAAATTACTTTGCAATTAGATCCAATTCCACCGAAATTGGCAGCAATGGTAATCACTCACTACCACACATTAGAAGATTGCCTAAGTGATGTTTCACCCGTAATGCAACATAATTTGCATACTTGTGAGATGATGGATAAAGTAATTCTTGATTGTACAAAAAATAATCGCTCTCAATTAGAAAACAGATTTTTTGTAGTGGGAGATCCAGCAGCTCTCTTGATGCTAGAAGTAAAAGCTGACACACAAGAATCTTTAGATAGTCAAATAATCAGTCTATTAAAAACTATTGAAAAATCTGGATTAAGCTATGCTAACCCAATTTTAAGTGGAGTAGACACTAATAAAGCCGCCGAATTACGAAAAGCTGGTTTAGGCCTACTAGGTAATATTGTTGGTGATAGAAAAGCCGTCGCCTGTATAGAAGATACCGCTGTTGCTGTAGAAGATTTAAAAGATTTTATTGGGGAGTTTTCTGAAATAATGAAAAAGTACAAGCAAGATGCAGTCTATTATGCACATGCTGGAGCTGGAGAATTACACTTACGACCAATATTAAATTTAAAAATATCTGGAGATGTAAAGCTTTTCAGAGCAATTACTACAGATGTTGCAAAGCTTACTAAAAAATACAACGGTTCTTTTAGTGGTGAGCATGGCGATGGTATTGTAAGAGCTGAATTTATCTCCTTAATGATTGGCGAAGAAAATTATAAGCTTCTTAAAAGGATAAAATCTTATTTTGACCCTAATAATATATTCAATCCAGGAAAAATAGTTGATGCATACCCAATGGATGAATCATTGCGTTATGAGATTGATAGGGTAGAACCTGAAATTAAAACACTTCTCGATTTTTCCGATAGTGAAGGAATTTTAAAAGCAACAGAAAAGTGCAATGGAAGTGGAGATTGCAGAAAAACTCACCATATGTCAGGTGGTATGTGCCCTAGTTATCATGCAACAAAAAATGAAAAAGATACTACAAGAGGTAGAGCTAATGCATTAAGAGAATTTTTAACCACATCAGAAGCTCCAAACAAGTTTAATCAAAAAGAATTAAAGGAAGTATTTGATTTATGTGTAAGCTGTAAAGCGTGTGCAAGTGAGTGCCCTAGTAATGTTGATATAGCAACCTTAAAAACAGAATTTCTTTACCAATACCAAGAAGCAAATGGGTATCCATTAAGAGGTAAACTTTTCGCATATAATACCAAATTGAATAAATTAGGCAGTAAAGTATCTAGATTAACAAATGTTATTTATGACTCTCCTTTACTTGGTGGATTAATAAAAAAATCTGCTGGCGTAGCAAAAGAAAGAAACCTACCAAAAGTTTATAGTTTTAATTTCGATAATCATCTTCAATCATTTAAAAATCAATATATTTCATCAAAAAACAATATTGTTTTATATATTGATGAATTTACCAATTTTTTAGATATAGATTTAGGTAAAGATGCCATAGAAGTCTTAACCAAACTTGGCTATAACGTGCAATTATTCTATGCAGAAAGTGGTAGAACCTACATTTCTAAAGGTTTTTTAAAACAAGCAAAAAAACTTGCTCTAAAAAATATACAAGATCTTAAACTATTTGCGGATAATGAAATCCCGGTTATTGGCATAGAACCATCTGCTATATTAACTTTTAGAGATGAGTATAAACGTTTTTCAAGCGACACAACTGCAACAAATGCTATTGCCCTTAATTCGTTTTTAATTGAAGAATTTTTAGCAAACGAAATTCAAAAAGGCAACCTTAAAGCAGATTTATTTACAAAAGAAATAAAGAAAGTTAAAATACATAGCCATTGCCATCAAAAGGCACTTTCAAATCAAAAAGTAACTTTTGACGTTTTAAATCTTCCGGAAAATTATGAAGTATCAATTATAACTTCTGGATGTTGTGGTATGGCTGGTTCTTTCGGATATGAAAAAGAACATTATGATGTGAGTATGCAAATTGGAGAATTAAAATTATTTCCATCTGTAAGAAAGTCAGATGAGAATACTATAATTTCTGCTAATGGCACAAGTTGTCGACACCAAATTTACGATGGCACAAAAAGACTTGCAAAACATCCAATTACAATACTAAAAGAAGCTTTAATCTAATGGAGTGTCTTCTAATGCAGATGATGAATCTTTTGCTTTTTTAGAGGTAATTGATGCAATAAGATCGTTAATATCCAATTCTTTAATATCCTCATCAGCAAAAAAAGGTGATAATTTATCGTTGCTGTAGTTATAAATTTTCCATCTTTTAAAAGAATATTCTAAAGCAGTTAAGTTTTCAACCCAGTCACCAGAATTTAAATATATACACTGCCCATTTTTATTTTCATATAGTTCTTTTTTAGGCTGATGAATATGTCCACATATAACATAATCGTAGCCGTTTTCTATTGCTAAATCAGCAGCAGTTTTTTCAAAATCATTAATATATTTTACAGCTCCTTTTACACTATTTTTAATTCGTTTTGATAGAGAATATTTTTCTCTCCCCATTTTAATTAAAAACCAATTCATCAAACGGTTTATCAGTATTAAAAAATCATAACCGTAACCCCCTAATTTCGCCAACCATTTTGCATTTTGAATTGATGCATCAAAAACATCTCCATGAAAAAACCAACTCTTTTTTCCGTTTAAATTAAGCACTAGTTTATCAACAATACTTACATATCCTATTGAAGTATCACTAAACTTACGAAGCATTTCATCATGATTACCAGTTATATAGATGACTTCTGTACCATTAGAAGCCATGCCTATAATTTTTTTCAATACTTTTAAATGTGATGGAGGGAAATAACGTTTACTAAACTGCCAAATATCTATAATATCACCATTTAAAATTAATTTATCGGGTTGAATACTATTTAAATAGGCAATAAGTTCATCGGCATGACAACCATAAGTACCTAAATGTACGTCAGAAATTACAACAACTTCTATTTTTCTTTTTTTCAATGTATATGGTTTTTACAAAAGTAAACCAATGAGTATAAAGTTATTATCAATTGAAAATCAATATTATATCAGTAAAAGGTTAAATTTTGTTTACTAGATTTGGTAAGAGGTAAATTTTACATTAACAACTAGGTAAGTTTTGGTTTGTATAATTTTAGAATTACCTTTGATTTTCTATATCTTATAAAGACTAATGGCGGGAAATACTTTTGGAAGTTTATTTAAACTATCCACTTTCGGAGAATCACATGGAGTTGCAATAGGTGGTGTATTAGATGGTTGCCCAGCAGGAATTACCCTGAATTTTGAGGAAATTCAAAAAGAATTAGATCGTCGTAAACCAGGACAGTCTGCTATAGTCACACAACGTAAAGAGCCAGATACCGTTGAGTTTTATTCAGGAATTTTTGAAGGAAAGACCACAGGAACGCCTATTGGTTTTGCGATACATAATACAAATCAAAAATCTCACGATTATACCCATATAAAAGATTCATATAGGCCTTCACACGCTGATTATGTTTATGATCAAAAATATGGTTTTCGTGACTATCGAGGCGGAGGGCGTAGTTCTGCACGCGAAACAGCAAGTAGAGTTGTTGCAGGAGCAATTGCTAAACAATTTCTAAGTACTATTAAAATAAATGCTTTCGTTTCTCAGGTTGGTAATTTAAAACTCGATAAAAATTATACCGAATTAGATTTTTCTTTGATTGAAAGTAATCCCGTTCGTTGTCCTGACATAGCTACTGCTGCTAAAATGGAAGATTATATTAAAGAAGTTAGAAAAGAAGGAGATACAATAGGCGGTATCATTACCTGTGTTATTCAAAATGTGCCAATAGGTTTAGGTGAGCCTGTTTTTGATAAACTTCATGCCGAACTTGGTAAAGCCATGCTTTCTATAAATGCTGTAAAAGGATTTGAATATGGGAGTGGCTTTGAAGGAGTGACTATGAAGGGAAGCCAACATAATGACCAGTATAAAGCTGATGGAACGACAAAAACAAACCATAGTGGTGGTATTCAAGGCGGCATTTCAAATGGTATGGATATTTATTTTAATGTTGCCTTTAAACCAGTAGCAACTGTAATACAGCCTTACGAAACCATTGATAAAGAAGGTAATATCATAAAAACACAGGGCAAAGGAAGACATGATCCTTGTGTTGTGCCTAGAGCCGTGCCTATTGTAGAAGCAATGGCTGCAATAGTATTAGCTGATTTTACCTTACTTAATCGCACTATAAAATTATAGCTTCTTTTTGGTGTTTTTCTTTTCAAAGCACTATCTTTCTATCCTAAATTTATTTTTATGAAGAAGTTAGAATTGCATTGGCAAATTTTAATCGGCATGTTTGCTGGTGTTTTATTTGCTTTTTTAATGGTACAATTTGATTGGGGCTCAAATTTTGTGTCAGATTGGATTAAACCGTTTGGAAATATTTTCATAAACTCTCTAAAACTAATTGCTGTACCCTTAATTCTAGCATCATTAATTAAGGGAATTTCAGATTTAAAAGATATTTCAAAACTCTCAAAAATGGGAGGGCGAACCATTGGAATCTATATTATTACAACAATCATTGCTGTTTCTATTGGATTAGCAGTTGTTAATATCGTAAAACCTGGAAAATCAATATCCGAAGAAACAAGAACTAATCTTGTTGAAAATTATAAAGGTGACGCTGATTCTAGAATAGCAGAAGCTAATAAACAAAAAGAAGCAGGTCCTTTACAAGCTTTAGAAGATTTAGTGCCAAGTAATATTTTTAAAGCCGCAAGCGATAACGGAAATATGCTTCAGGTCATTTTCTTTGCTATTTTCTTTGGTATTGGTCTTATTTTAATCCCTGAAGAACATTCCACTCCTGTAAAGAAGTTTTTTGATGGTTTTAATGAAGTTATTCTAAAATTAATAGACTTGATAATGCTTGCTGCACCTTATGGAGTTTTTGCTTTACTTGCTGCCTTAGTTGTTGAATCACCTAGTTTAGATTTATTTAAGGCTTTAGGATGGTATGCGTTATGTGTTGTAATTGGTTTACTTTTAATGATAGGAGTGTACTTGCTTTTGGTTTGGATATTCACAAAAAGAACGCCTGCATTTTTCTTAAAGGGAATTTCACCTGCTCAATTGCTAGCATTTTCAACAAGTTCTAGCGCTGCTACATTACCAGTGACTATGGAAAGAGTAGAAGAGCATTTGGGTGTAGATGAAGAAGTAACTAGTTTTGTTTTACCTATTGGTGCTACTATTAATATGGATGGTACAAGTTTATACCAAGCGGTTGCAGCTATTTTTATAGCACAAGCTTTTGGTATGAATTTAGATCTAGCTGCTCAATTAGGCATTATTGTTACAGCTACTTTAGCATCAATTGGTAGTGCTGCTGTTCCAGGAGCAGGAATGGTGATGTTAGTTATTGTATTATCGCAAGCTGGGATTCCGGAAGCTGGACTTGCATTGATTTTCGCAGTAGACAGACCTCTAGATATGTGCAGAACTGTAGTAAACATTACTGGTGATGCTGCGGTATCAATGATGGTTGCTAAATCTGTTGATAAGCTAGGAGAGCCAAAAATAAAAAACTGGAATGATAATCTTGAAAACGTAAAGTAGCCTTTTCATTTATATGCTTACAGAAAAACAACTTGCCGAAATCATTAATGATAATTCTTCACTTTTTGATATCGATAGTAATTTAGATCGATTGGTAAAAAAAATAGAATTGCTTAGTTATTTAAATCCTTTAAACACAGAAAAGGAAAAGCAACGTTTTTTTTCTTCTAAATATACAGAAGAACCCATTCTTAAATATCCAAAAATAAAATTTCACCCGTATAAATTACATCGGATGTTTTTTTCTCAACGCTTGGAACGTATTTCTGATCAAAAGGTTCAAAAGCTATATCAAGATATAATTTACTATTATTCAAATATGGTTCAATGCATACAGACCATAGGTGAACCAAAAAAGTTTCATTATAATTCTCTACGAGTTTATGGAACACCTACAGAAAAAGATGTCCAAAATGCGCAGTTTATTTTGCATCATTCTGATGAGAAAGTGGGAGAAGAAATGGATAAGATATATTCTCCTGAAGATGCGAAAAATTATTTTGAAGAATTTTCAAAACAATATGATTTTCCATTAAATATAAAATTTTCAACAACCATTGCAGCAGATGCTATGGTCAGTAATAGCACTCAAACTTTATTAATTAAAAAAAATACAAAATTTAGTAAAAACCAGCTGTTAACATTAGCTAATCATGAGATTGGAGTTCACTTGGTTACTACTTATAATGGTATCGCTCAACCTTTAAAAATATTCTCAAATGGTTTTCCTCGAAATGTAGAAACTCAGGAAGGATTAGCTGTTTTTAGCGAATATATGAGTGGTGCGCTAACTTTAAACAGACTTAAAACTTTAGCATATAGAGTTTTAGCTTCTGATAGTTTAATTAAAGGATATAGCTTTTCTGATACATTTGATTTAATACATGGGCAATACAAGCTAAACAGAAATGATGCTTTCAGTATTACCCTCCGAGTGCATAGAGGAGGTGGTTTCACTAAGGATAGATTGTATTTAAGCGGTTTGAAAAAAATATATAAGCGATATCAAAGGGAAGAGGCAATGGATAATTTATTGACTGGAAAAGTTACTATGGATTATGAAGCAGATATTGTAAATCTGCAAAATTTAGGTCTTGCAAACCCTATAACCCATAATAACTTTGCTTACCTTAAAAATAAGAATGAGAATAAAACCTTAGATTTTATTCTCAATCATTTGAAATAATTTTATAATGTAATGTTTCTACCTTTTGGATATTTAATTTGAAAGGAAAAAGATTCTTTTAATTCTTGTTTGCTTTTTAAGTTTAGTTTCCACGTTAACAATCCTTTATCTTTATTATAAATAGCGTTATTAGTGATAATATCATCAACTTTAATTTCTTTATTTTGAGAAATTGGAATTCGATCCATCACTACTAAATTTATATCAGTAGTCTTATTGTTTTTGATTTCTAGATTGTACGTTCTATCTAAAATTCGATTACTTCCTGTAAAAGATTTACTCTTAAAATTTCGGTCTTGTTTTCTGTTTATAGAAATTGCATCATCAATTCCTAAAGAAACCGTCATCTCTTTATGCATGGTATATGGGTCAATAGCTGTTTTTCCTGCATAGCCACCATCAAAATAAATATTAGCTTCTCCAGGTAATAAGTTTAATTTTTCCCAATCGGTAAAAGTTGCCGTTAAAAAAACATTCTCGTTTATAACTGGCGCAGTAAAAAATTCATACTTAGCATCTAATTGATACGTATTAATTTCTATTGCAGTAATATCACCATCAGATGAAATAGAATAGGGTTTTTTAATTTCAAATTTTGTACTTGTAACTCCATCTTGAACATCGCTCTTTTTTGTAGTTATCAAAATTACACCATCAGAGGTTCTACTTCCATAAATTGAAGTTGTTGCTTCATCTTTTAAAACTTCAATATTTTGAATTTCATTAATATCTAAATCTCCTTCTGTAAAATCTTCAACAGGAATTCCATCTATAATATACAATAGTTGTGTTTCTTGCACTGATGAAGTTCCTCTAATTTGAACTCCGGCAACCTTTCCTGAAAGTGCTCTTGAAAAATCGCTATCTGCAGTTGCATAACCAGTAACTACTACTTCTTCAAGCATTTGAGCATCTTCTTGCAACCTAGTATTCATCACCGAAGAATAAATAGGAACTTCATTACTTTTAAATCCTATATACGAAAAGACTAATTCTTTACCTATAGAAATGTTTATAGCGTACCGCCCATCAAAATCGGTCTGAACTCCAATATTCGTTCCTTTAAGAATTACATTGCATCCTGGTAAAGGCTGGCCAGATTCGTCTGTTACAATACCAGTAACAGTTCTAACAGTTGGATTGTAATTATATATCGATTTTTTTTCTTGAGCTTTATAAGATTTGCGCCGTCCAAAATTCAAATAATCAGAAGTTAACTCAGGTTTTATTGAAAATTTATTAGGATTTCCTGTAGACAAGGTAATCAAAACATTATCCCAATTTACTCCTGTCTTTTGATAAACATGTGCCTTATAAATTAATTTTAAAGGATCATTAATTTTCTTAGACTTTATATCGTAGTTTGGAATCCAGCCAGCATCTTGCACATTGTATTTTAATTCTAAATTTAAATGAGCAGAAATGGGTGCATCAAACTTAATCTTTATTTCTCCTTTAGGCTCAGAGACCGTATTATTGATTTCGATGCTTTGTTTTTGAATATCCTGTATATCAGCATTTAATACATTTATTTTTAGATTTGCATGGTAAATTTCATTTTTTATAGCCGTTATACGCTCCCTGTAATACGTACTAATTTGCTTAATTTTTTCAATATCTAACGATTGATTGTCAGCGCTTACTAACCGATTTGTATTGATTACTTTCTCTTCTTCTTCTAAACCTAAAATTAAATTTTTAAGAAGTGTTGCCTGCAACTCAATAGCTTCAATTTTATCAGTTAATTTTTTTGTTTCTTCATCAGATATACTTTTATCCAAATAATTTATATCAAAAGAAATAGCTAAGATTGAAGTTCCTTGTAATCCAGAAACTTGTATGCTACTTTCATCAATTTTAGAAGAGAGCCCTGTGAAAATTAGTTCAGAAGTGCCTTGCTGTATATCAAATGTAGCTAAACGTGAAACTTCTGCACTATTCAAGTAAACTGTTACTAATTTAATTTTAGAAGGTATTTTATCCCCTCCAAAAGCTAAAAAAGGTAAAAAAACGAGCAAGAAAATTATTTTTTTCATTATAGTTGGTTTTAGAATTCATGTAAACCTAGAATTTACATGTTTGATACTAAACCGACCTTTAGCGAATACCTATTTTTAATGAGGGAAGTATATATTTTAAAAAGTAAACTTATTTTTATTCTAAAAATTTGGATTTTAATTCTGGAGTAGGAAACATACAAGAATCTTTTTTACCGTACCACTTGTATCTATTTTTGGCAATATAATCATACAATCTATTCGTTATTTTCTCCGGAATCCATTCAAAAACAACTAATAAAAACCAAAAACCACCAAATGACTTACCTATTTTTAATGCTGCTACAGATTTTGTGTAATATGCAATTCCTGGTTCTATCAATATTATAGAGTCTACTTCTGAAGTATCAATATGACGTTCTGAGGCCATTTTCATACCAACATTACTTTGTAAAGTAGCAAAGCGATACGCATCGTTTTTATCATGCTTAATCACTAATTGCACAGAAGAATTGCACAAATTGCAAACACCATCAAAAAGGATAATTTTTTTATTTAATTCCATTTTTTCGATAACTCTAAATAATTTTATATGTGTGAAGTGAGAAATTATTTTTTTGCTTCTACCAACTCAAGTTGGTTAACACTTACATTGGTTGTGAAAATCCCGTAATTAACGACAGCTTTATTTTTTTCTAACTTATCAATACTACCAATTGCCTTGCCATCTTGCATACGAACACGATCTCCAATTTTAAAAACAGGTCTGGGTTTATTTTTCTCTACTACGGCTTTTATTTTCTTTTCAACTTTTTTCTGCTCTCGAATGACTTCTACTTTTTGAATAACTTCTTTTTCAACTTCAATCTTTTTTGCTTTTTCTACTTTAACCTCTTGAGCAGACTTCTTTTTACGTTTACTATTTTCCGTTTCAACTATTCTTAACAATTCTGAAACCAAAGGACGCTTTTTTTTGTCTTGAAAATATTTTAAAGCAACATCATTCACTTTATTTCCTAAATAAATCATACGTTGACTTGCATCATATAATTCTTGATAATTCTCTAATTTAGATTTTACCTTTGTATTTAATTCTTCTAATCGCTGCGCTTCACTGCGGGCTTTAGACTCTTCTTCCTTTAATTTTGAACCCGTCTTAACCATTGTACTACGCTCTTTTTGCAATTTAGCGATGGTGGCATCAAAGCGCACTTTTCCTGTTTCAATTTTCTTTTTTGCTCTATTAATTAAGCTATAAGGAATTCCATTTTTTTGAGCGACTTCAAAAGTAAAAGAACTTCCTGCTTGTCCTAAGACTAATTGATAAGTAGGTTCTAAAGTCTTAGAATCAAAAAGCATATTTGCATTTGTAGCATGTGGCAACTCATTTGCTAATAACTTTAAATTAGAATAATGCGTAGTAATCACGCCATAAGAACCTCTTTCATAAAAGACCTCTAGAAATATTTCTGCTAAAGCTCCACCCAATTCAGGATCGCTTCCTGTACCAAACTCATCAATTAAAAAGAGCGTTCTTTCATCACATTTACGAAGAAAATAGTTCATGTTTTTTAAACGATAGCTGTAGGTGCTTAAATGGTTTTCTATAGATTGATTATCCCCAATATCAGTCAATATTCTATTAAATAAACATATTTTACTACGCTCATGAACAGGAATTAATAAACCACTTTGCACCATTACTTGCAAAATACCTAATGTTTTAAGTGTTATACTTTTTCCACCCGCATTTGGCCCTGAAATTACAATAATCCTATTTTCTTGATGTAATGAAATAGTCTGCGGAAAAGTTTTCTCTTTCTTTCGCTTATTTGTTAGATAGAGTAGTGGGTGATAGGCATCTCGTAAATAAAGTTCTTTTTCAGTACTTAAATCAGGCATAATTGCATTCATTTCTGAAGCATATTTTGCTTTAGCAGCAGTTACATCAATATGTGCTAAAAAATTCTGATACAGAGCTAGTTCAGGAATAAAAGGTTTAATATGTGCCGTGAGATCTCGTAGAATTTTCTGAATCTCTTCTCGTTCTTCAAATTCTAAATTATTTAATTGACGACTATATTCTAAGGCAGCTTCTGGTTCTATATATACAATGCTTCCTGTTTTTGAAGCTCCCATAACAGAACCTTTTACTTTTTTACGATGCATTGCTTTTACTGCCAAAACACGACGATTATCAACAACCGATTCGCGAATTTCATCTAAAAAATCAGATGCTTGATACATTGTCAAGGCTCTACTGAAACTTTGATTTATCTTACTTTTAACTATATTTATTTCTTGACGGATATTTTTTAATGCATCAGAAGCATTATCTTTTATTTCTCCAAATCTATCTATTACACCATCTATCTTGATAGGTATTTCAATGTTTAATTCCACCTCTTCTGATGCATTAAAAAGTAATGGATAATACTCTTTGAATTTTTTTAAAAACTTTTTGAGCGTGTTTACAGTGTTACATATATTTCCAATTTTTCGAAATCCACTAATTTCTATTGTTGCATTTTCAATATTCAATAACTTTAACTCTTGGTGTATTGCATCAAAACCATGATTTGGTATACGATTTTCATTAGTGAAAGAAGATAGATATTCTGATGTTTGCTTTAAATGAGTTAATATAGTCTCTTTAGAATCTAGGGGTGCAATTTTTAGTGCATTTTCTTTCCCTAGTTCTGTATTGCAACGAGCAGAAACTTGATTCAAAACTGTAAAAAATTCTAAATCTTTAAGGGTTTTTTCATTAATCTTATTCATTCTAATATTTAAAGAGATGTAAAGATATGGATTAGAATGGAAAATTAGATTACTGGTTGTGCAGGTTATATTATTTACACTTTTAATAGCCCAAGTAGTCATCGAATTTTAGTTATTTTTGCTCAAAATTTAAAAATATGAATGTTTCAATTCATGAAAGTTGGAAAAAACATTTAAAAGATGAATTTGATAGACCTTATTTTTCAGACTTAACTTCATTTGTAAAAAGTGAGTATGCTGAATATACCTGTTACCCTAAAGAGAATGCTATTTTTGCTGCTTTTGATTATTGCAGCTTTGATGATACAAAAGTTGTAATTATAGGTCAAGATCCATACCATGGCCCTAATCAAGCTAATGGATTATGTTTTTCAGTTCAAGATGGTATTTCGCATCCTCCTTCATTAATTAATATATTTAAAGAAATTGAAATAGATTTAGGTGTCCCATATCCAAAAAGTGGGAATTTAGAACGTTGGGCAAATCAGGGTGTATTATTGCTAAATGCTACGTTAACAGTTAGGGCTCATCAAGCAGGGAGTCATCAAAAAAAAGGCTGGGAAATTTTCACAGATGCTGTCATTAAAAAAATATCTAATGAGAAAAATGGAGTTATTTTTTTATTATGGGGTGGTTTTGCAAAAAAGAAAATTAATTTAATAGACACAACTAAACATCACGTGCTTTCTACCGGTCACCCATCTCCATTAAGTGCCAATAGAGGGTATTGGTTTGGAAATAAACACTTTAGTCTTGCAAATAAAAAACTAAAAACAAATGGTATTCAAGAAATTGATTGGTAATGAAATTCTTTATAAAAGTGTAATCAAAAAAAAGCAAAATATCTTTTTAAGTTTATTTTGTTCTAGTTTTTTTTAAACTTATTTTCGTTATTAAACATATTAAAATTAATTGTAAATTTAGTTGCATTTGAAATTTTTTCTCCCCGAAATACTAATACTTGAATTTTTATGTCTTCTAACCACTAAGACTAAAGTGTTAATTTTAATTTCTTTATTATGAATGTAAATTCTATTTTGTTAGTAGACGACGATGAGTCGACAAATTTCATCAACAGTGTTTTTATAAAAAAACTTGAAATAGATGTAGATGTATATAAAGCTTTAAATGGTGCTGAGGCATTAGACATATTAGAAGCTTCAGAAGCATTCTCGGATTTTTTTCCATGTTTGATAACTCTAGATATTAATATGCCTGTTATGAATGGCTGGACATTTTTAGACAACTTTAAAAAATTATCGCCAGACATAAAAAATAAATGTATTGTTGTTATGACAACTGTTAGTGAAGATGAAAAAGATTTAATCAGAGCTAATAATAATGAGCATGTAAAAGAATTTTTTCAAAAACCTATGTCTGACGAAAAATTTAGTCATCTAATTAATAGATATTTTTTATAGTTTATTTAATAAAATATCTTCTGGTTGGAGTTTTTTATCTATTAGTTTTAAATTAAATAAAGTTTCTTGTACTTTTTTCAAGGTTGAAGCATTAAATTTTGATTGGCTCCATTGTGTAATTATAATCCATTCTCTAATGTCTTCTAATTTTTGGTTATAGGCATTGGATAAAGTCTTGTCAATACTAGGTATATTTTTAAATTCTTCTGTATATAAATTTATAACTTCTAGAATATGCTGTAATATATTTTTATTTTCACTAATAAATTTATCTGTTGCAGCAATAACAAAACAAGGCCATGGAGTAGGGCAATCGTCAATTCTTCTAAAGGTTCCATTATCAACTTGAGGCTTTGTTGTAAACCTTTCCCACATAAAATAATCTGCTTTTTTGTGCGTTAATGCGCTAATTGCTCCATCAAGATTATTTATAACTTCAAATTTTAAACTATCAGTATCCCAGTTTTCTTTTTTTGCCAATAGGTAAGCCATTAAATGACTTCCACTTCCAAAACGACTAATTGCTGCTTTTTTATTTTTTAAATCTGAAATTTGATAATAATCACTTTCTGCAGCTACATGAATCCCCCAAAGTAGAGGTGAAGAAATAAATTCTTGTATGATTTTTGATGGATTTCCTTCTGTAATACTTTTAACTAAACCTTCCGTTAATATAATTGCCAAATCAGTATCGTTATTAGCTAACATTTGACACATTTTTCCGGTTCCTTCTGGAATATCAGTCCATTCTAAATCAATCCCTCTTTCTTTAAAAGCATTTTCTTCTATAGCCATGTGCCATGGCAAATTAAAATGTTCAGGGACACCAATAATCTTAACTTTTTTCATTTTGCTGAATTTATTTCAGTACCTAATTTATGTTGTAATCTTTTCTAATGTTGAAATGATTAATTTTCCAATAGATTTTGAAGGGTTTTTAGAAAATTCACCAGTACTTCTATTGGCTAAAATGCAATTTAAAGAAACTGCTCTATGCCCCAAAAGTTTAGAAAGCCCATATATACCTGCGGTTTCCATTTCTAGATTTGTTATCTTAATTTCGTTATAATTAAATGACGCAAGTTTTGAATTTAAAGTTTCATCTTGGGTTTTTAAGCGTAATTTTCGTCCTTGTGGGCCATAAAAACCAACATTTGTTGCTGTAAAGCCCATATGAATATTGTCCAATTTTAATTTAGCAGCTAAAAGCATATCACAAGGAACAACATAAGGTACCGATTTGTATTTAGACCAATTGGTATGTTTTATAAACTGATTTTGAATTTCAGCATTCATTATATGCTCTGCATCATAAAATCGAAGTAAACTATCAAAACCAATTGCATTTTCACTTAAAAGAAAAGAATCAATTGGTATGTATGGTTGAATTGCTCCAGAAGTACCAATTCTAATAATATCTAATTGTGTTTTTTGCTCTTTGATAGTTCTAGTCGTAAAATCAATATTAACTAGTGCATCTAATTCATTTAAAACAATGTCAATATTATCGGTTCCAATACCAGTAGAAATTACAGTAATACGTTTCCCTTTAATTAAGCCTGTATGTGTTAAGAATTCTCGCTTACCTTTTTTAACTTGAATTGTATCAAAATGTTTTGATACTTCAACAACACGATCAGGATCACCAACAGTAATAATTGTGTTTGAAATATCTTCTGGAAATAAATTAAGATGATAAATGCTTTTATCAGCATTAAGTATAAGCTCTGAAGGCTCCAGCTGCATGCTATAATTTTAGAATTCTACTGGTATCAGAATTGTATAGAAAGTTATATTTTAAAGCACCTCCCAAATAAACATCGTTTTCTTGAATACAGGAATAATAACTAGTTTCTCCTTTTAAAATAAGTTTGCCTTTTTGTGTAAGTCGAACAGGATTAAAGTTTGAAAATAATGGTTTTAATCTACCTAAAGCTCTTTGAAATTGTGAATCTCCAAAACCTAAAACACCCTGATTTTTAACAAGAACTTCTATGAATTCACCTTTAGATGCTGGTGTTTTCTCAATAGCTAGTTTAAGAATATTTGTTTCCATTTCATTTAATCCATTTTTTATTGATGGAAATCTATGCAAATGTGCTTGAATACTATTTTCTAAATAATTAAACTGATAATTTTTAAAATCAGATAAATTTTCTAATCGGATAGGGTTATCACTACAATATAATTGCCAAACATAATCAGCATATTCAATATCATCTTGAGTAAGGACTATTTTATTTTCAAATAATTTAATTAACTGCTCATTACTAAGCTCACTCAACCCATATAATTTATCACTTTCATCTTCTTTACCACTACAAACAAGTGATATTTCTGCGTATTTACGATGTGTTTTTAACCAACTTATTACTGCAAGTAAATTAATTTGGCAAAATAAATCATACTCAAACCATAATACAATCTGATCTTGCTTTTTATGATTACATAAGGTTCTATACTCTTTAAGCGTTTTTTCAATAAAAATAGATTTTGAAACCTTATAGTTTTTATTAAGAAATTCAAAACGTGTTTTCCAAAAAGATTCGCTACCTACATTAGTTTCTGTTTTACCCTCACATAGCATTTCTCGCCATGTAATAATATCTCCTGAAAGATTTAATTCTTTCAATTTTTCAGTAAAACTATCGCCGTTTGTTATATGTAGTAGGGAACTCATTATTGGTGAATATATTTTAGATTAAAGTTAATAAATGTACTATTAAATGCAAAACTAAGAAAGAGAATTAACAGATTTATCCTCCGACCCTTTTTACTTTAAAACCTTTCTCTTTTAATAGTGCCATTATTTTGTCTCTATAATCACCTTGGATAATAATTGAATCGTCTTTAAAACTACCACCAACACTTAATTTTGTCTTTAACTCTTTAGCCAGTTTTTTAAAATCTTCATCAGCACCAGTATACCCTTCTAAAATGGTAATTGGTTTGCCTTTTCTTTTTTCATACTTACATATAATAGGATCATCTTGCAACCAAATCTGATTTTCAGGTGCTAATGGTTCCTCTTTTTCTTCTATTTTGTGATCTGGGAAAAGATTTTTAAGTTGGTCTTGTAAATCCATTGTAAAAAAATTTAATATGCTAATAGTCAAGTAATCTTCTGTGATAGTTCACCTGACCTAAATGGTATCCTAAATGTGTTGCCAAATGTATTAAAAAATGTTCTGTGGTGGTTTTTTCTTTAAAAACTAGTATTGAATACTCCTCATCTAAATCAGCCTTATTTAGTTTAGATAGTGAGTCATCAATCATAAAAATAGTATCTTCAATTTGCTTTATCAATTCGGCACGAGAGACATTTTTTAGAGCAAATTCAGCATCTCGATCTCTCTGATAATCGGTTTTACCAATTACGCTTCCAATATAAGTATTTAGATTACCCACTAAATGCAAACAAAGATTCCCTGAAGAGTTCGCTATATTTTTATCGACAGCCCATATTATTTCTTCGTTTTTATAACTTTCAATTTCTAATTTAAGTTTATTTAAATCTCGCCTAAAAAGCTGTTTTAAGGTATCAATCAACATGATCAGTTATTTTTTAATCAAACCAAGTTCTATTAAACGTTCATGAAGAAATTCTCCAGCGGTAATATCTTCAAATTGCTTTGGATGTTTATTGTCAACGCAGTTTTCTAAACAATTTAAAGGCATTTCACTAATAGGATGCATGAAAAATGGAACAGAATAACGCGAAGTTCCCCAAAGTTCTTTTGGAGGGTTAACCACTTGATGAATTGTAGATTTAAGTTTGTTATTTGTTAGCCTTGAAAGCATATCACCCACATTTATCATTAATTCATCTGGTTGTGCAATTGCATCTACCCATTCATCATTATGGTTTTTTACTTGTAATCCTTTACCATGAGCCCCCATTAAAAGAGTAATTAAATTTATATCTCCATGTGCAGCAGCCCTTACAGCATTTTTTGGTTCTGAAGTAATTGGTGGATAATGAATAGGTCTTAAAATAGAATTCCCATTTTTAATAAAATCATCAAAATAATGCTCGTCTATATTTAAATGAAGCGCCAATGCTCTTAAAACATACTTTGCAGTTTTTTCGAGCATTTTATAGGTTTCTTCTCCAACTTTATTAAAATTTGGAAGCTCTTTAACTATCACATTATTAGGGTAATCTTCTTCTAATTTAGGATTATCAATTACGTATTGACCAAAATGCCAAAACTCTTTTAAATCTCCTTCTTTTTTACCTTTTGCATGCTCTTTCCCAAAAGAAGTATATCCTCTTTGACCTCCAATGCCAGGTATTTCATAAGAGTCTTTTAAATCTTGTGGTAGTTTAAAAAATTCTTTAATCTCCTTATATAAATTATCTACTAATTCATCAGAAAGAAAATGACCACTTAATGCAACAAATCCTATATCTTCAAATGCGCCACCAATTTCCTTTATAAATTTTTCTTTTCTTTTTACATCTCCAGATACAAAATCTTGAAGATCAACACTTGGAACAATACTCATAATAACCAAATTTTGATCAAATTTAAATAAAATAAACTAGCAAACCTTATATCATTAAGTATGATTTTATTGTAAGCTTTTTTGTTACTTTTATAATACGATTATCGTTTAAAGCAACTCAAAAAAATGCAGTACAAAGGTTATTCTGTTAGCGAGGAAAAAAAAATACAACTTTATAAGCAGCTTATAAAACCAAGAATGATTGAAGAAAAAATGCTCATTCTTCTTCGTCAAGGTAGAATATCAAAATGGTTTAGTGGAATCGGGCAAGAAGCTATTTCAGTAGGTATTACTGCTGCAATGCACACATCTGAATATATATTGCCTATGCATAGAAATTTAGGTGTATTTACTACTCGAGATATTCCTTTATTTAGATTATTCGCACAATGGCAAGGCAAATCTAGTGGTTTTACAAATGGAAGAGATCGTAGTTTCCATTTCGGAACTCAAGAATATAAAATTATTGGAATGATATCTCACTTAGGGCCACAATTAGGGGTTGCAGATGGTATTGCTTTAGCTGATATTCTTAATAAAAAAAAGCATGTTACTGCTGTTTTTACAGGAGAAGGCGCTACTAGTGAAGGTGATTTTCATGAAGCATTGAATGTAGCTGCAGTTTGGAGTTTACCTGTTCTTTTTTGTATTGAAAACAATGGATACGGTTTATCTACACCTACCAACGAACAATTTAAGTGTGAAAATCTTACTGATAAAGGAATAGGTTATGGGATTGAATCGCATAGTATTGATGGTAATAATATTTTAGAAGTATTTACAAAAGTGATTACTATTTGTAGTGATTTACGGGAAAACCCTAGACCGGTTCTTTTAGAGTTTAAAACTTTTAGAATGCGCGGACATGAAGAGGCTAGTGGCACAAAATATGTTCCTCAAGAATTAATGCAAGCTTGGGAAAAGAAAGATCCAATCGCTAATTATGAAAAATTTCTAATTGATGAGGGTTTAATTTCCCAAGATGTAATTAAACGAATTAAATCTGAAATCCAAATTGAAATTGATGAGCATTTACAGATAGCTTTCAATGAAAGTGATGTTTTATTTAATGAAAGTAAAGAATTTGGTGATGTATATAAATTATTTGATTATCAAGAAGTTAAACACAAATTAAAATATAAAAATATTCGCCTTGTTGATGCTATTTCACAAGGACTAAAACAATCTATGGAAAGACATGATAATCTTGTTTTAATGGGACAAGATATTGCCGACTATGGTGGTGTTTTTAAAATTACCGAAGGTTTTATGTATGATTTTGGTAAAGAAAGAGTTCGCAATACTCCAATTTGTGAATCTGCAATAGTTTCAGCCGCAATGGGTTTATCAATTAATGGTATGAAAGCAGTTGTTGAAATGCAATTCGCAGATTTTGTAAGTAGTGGTTTTAATCCAATTGTAAATTATTTAGCCAAATCTCATTACAGATGGAATGAAAATGCTGATGTTGTTATTCGAATGCCGTGTGGAGCAGGAGTAGGGGCTGGTCCCTTTCATTCCCAAACTAATGAGGCTTGGTTTACTAAAACACCTGGCCTAAAAGTTGTATATCCGGCATTTCCTTATGATGCAAAAGGACTTTTAGCTACAGCGATAAATGACCCTAATCCAGTACTCTTTTTTGAACACAAAGCTCTTTATCGCAGTATTTATCAAGAAGTTCCAATTGATTACTATACGATACCTTTTGGAGAAGCTGCAAAAATTAAAATTGGAGAAGATGTTACTATTGTTTCTTATGGAGCAGGCGTACATTGGGCTTTAGAAACTTTAAATAGCCATCCCAACATAAAAGCAGACCTATTAGATCTTAGAACATTACAACCTTTAGATATAGAATCAATTTATGTATCTGTTAAAAAAACAGGAAAACTAATCATATTACAAGAGGATAGTCTTTTTGGTGGAATTGCAAGTGATATTTCTGCTTTAGTTATGGAAAATTGCTTTGAATATCTAGATGCACCTGTAAAAAGAGTAGCGAGTTTGGAAACACCTATACCATTTTCTAAAATATTAGAAAACAATTACTTACCAAAGGATAGGTTTAGTAAAAGTTTATTAGAATTAATAGCATATTAGCTTTTGAGATAAAAATATATTTCATAACAGTAATTAATGCTAGATTTATTATTGAAATTGCCTTTAGTAATTTATATTAACAATAAATTAACAGTATTGAAAAATCTAATATATGTTTCAAACGTATATTAGAATAACTTAATCTAATAAATATTATGAGAAAAATTGTAGTAATTGGTCTAATATTGACTGTACTTTTATCTTCATGTTCTGCTTCAAAAGCAATTCATGAAAAGCGTAATTTAATAAGTGGCACTTGGGTTTTAAACAACATTTCATTTGCTGACCAACCTGGTACTTTTAAATCTGTTATTTTTAATGACGCTCAAGACATTTGTTTTGAAGGTAGTAATTGGTATTTTAGAGACAACAATAGTACAGGTCGCTATACTATTAAATCATCTACTTTATGTACTGGCGGAGATCGATTTATAAGATGGTCTGTAATCGAAAATGATTACGGTACGAGCCAACTTCAATTCAAACCTATTGATGAAAAAAGAAAAGACATTTCGGGTGGTTATGGTTATCGATTAGATATCACTTCATTAACATCAACAAATATGGTGTTAAAATCAAACGTTACAGCGAACGGTGCTCCAGTTTCAGTTATTTATGAATTTACAAAACAACAATAAGAAATATGAAAAATATAGCAATAAAAACAACTTCAGTTTTAATGATTTTAGCACTTACAATTAGTTGTAATGCTGTTAAAAATGCGAATAACAAACAAAAAGGTGCTGTAATAGGTGCAGGTAGTGGTGCTGCAATTGGTGGTATAATTGGTAACAATGTAGGTAATGGTAAGAATACTGCTCTTGGTGCAATTATAGGTGCCGTTGTTGGTGGTGCTGCTGGAGGTTACATCGGAAACCGAATGGACAAACAAGCGGAACGTATTGAAGAAGAAATTCCTGGTGCTGAAGTAACTAGAGTTGGAGAGGGTATCAATGTTGTTTTTAATGAAGATGCTGGTGTTTATTTTGACACAAACAAATCTGATGTTAAAGGTACTTCTGCTAATACTTTAGATCGTTTAGTAGGAATTCTTAAAGAATATCCAGATTCAAACATCTTAGTTGAAGGTCATACAGATAGTGCTGGCGCAGATGAATACAATATGACTCTTTCAAAACAAAGAGCACAATCTGTAACTAGTTATTTAAGTTCTAATGGTATATCTTCTAGTAGATTAACTACAAAATGGTATGGAGAATCTCAACCAAAAGCAGATAATTCAACTGCAGAAGGTAGAGCTAAAAACCGTAGAGTAGAAATGGTTATTGTTGCTAGTGATGCTTTAAAACAAGAAGCAATACAAAAAACACAATAATATAAAAATTTAAAGATTATAATTATATAAATCCTGGCACATTCGCCGGGATTTATTGTTTTTAATAGGTATCTTCACAATAGAGATGATATACGACACTTGTATTATTGGCGGCGGTTTAGCCGGACTTACAGCAGCAATTGATTTAGCGCAAAGACAATGCTGCGTCATCGTTTTTGAAAAGCTAGAATACCCACACCATAAAGTATGTGGAGAGTATGTTTCTAATGAAATTTTACCTTATTTAAAAAGCCTAGGTGTTACCTTACCAAATACTATTGAAATAAAAAAGTTGCAATTCTCTACCATTAAGGGAAATTCAATCACCGTAGAGCTTCCATTAGGTGGTATCGGAATCAGCAGGTATGCTTTTGATTATTTATTATATCAAAAAGCAATAACGCTCAATATTAAATTTGTCTTTGAAGCTGTAACTAGTGTGAACTTTGAAACTGATACTTTTCGAATTCAAACCGATTCAGGCGTTACATATTTATCTAAAACAACAATTGGTGCTTATGGAAAACGGTCAAATTTAGACAAACATCTAAAACGGAATTTTATAGAAAAAAAATCTTCATGGTTAGGAATAAAAGCACATTATACATTAACTGGATTTCCAGAAGACACAGTAGCACTTCATAATTTTAAAGGGGGATATGGAGGGCTATCAAAAACGGAAACTGGAGCTGTCAATTTTTGCTATTTAGTCAATTACAAATCATTCAAACTTGAAAAAGATATTAAAACCTTTAATAAAAAAATTGTATCCGAAAATCCATTTTTAAAAACATTTTTAAAAGAAGCCCTTCCGATATTTGATCAGCCTTTAAGCATTGCTCAAATATCATTTCATAAAAAAAAAGCTATTGAAAATCATATCTTAATGTGTGGCGACACTGCTGGTCTAATACACCCTCTTTGCGGAAATGGGATGGCAATGGCTATTCATAGTGCTAAAATTGCAAGTGAATTACTTTACGATTATTTGAATTCTTCACATCCTAATCGAAATTTTTTAGAAAAAAACTACCAAAAACAATGGGATACTACTTTTAAATATCGTCTTTGGATGGGAAGAAAATTACAATGGATTTTAATGCACAACTCAATAGCAAACATCATGATGAAAATAATTTCAACAACGCCAATGTTTTTAAAGTTTCTAATTAAGCAAACTCATGGAAAACCTATAAAATGCTAATCAATTTATCAAAAAGAAGTTCTCAGGCCGAATTAATGGATGATTTTAATCAACCAATTACCTCTCTTCGGATAATTTTTCAAGATATAAACAGAGTTAATTATTTACTCGGAGGCACTAAAATTACAATATGTGCTATTCAGAAATTAATAAATGAGCAGCAACAAAACCAATATAGCATTGTTGATATGGGATGTGGTGATGGAAAAATGCTGCGTGAAATTGCAACATATTTTAGAAGAAAAAATTTAAAAGGAGAGTTTATAGGGATTGATTTAAACGAAAATGGACTTAAAATTGCTAATGAAGCCTCCGAAGATTTCCCTGAAATTAGTTTTCTCTGTAAAAATATTCTAGAGATTGAAGCAACTGATTTAAAATGTGATATTTTAATAAGCACATTAACTATGCATCATTTTTCTGATGTCGAAATAATAATGTTCTTAAATAAATTCACTTATCTAGCACAAATTGGAGTTGTAATTAATGATTTACAAAGAAGTAGATGGGCATATTATCTATTTCATCTGTTTAGTATTATTTTTATAAAAACAAGAATTGCTAAAATTGATGGATTAATTTCGATAAGAAGATCTTTCCGCAGAGTAGAACTTGTAACCTATTCAAAAAAAATACCAAATGTATCACATGATATTAAATGGAAATGGGCATTTAGATACTTATGGGTTATAAAACCTATCAATTAAAAGAATAATTTATGAATGCTATTAGAATTACTACAGTTGCAAAACAATTACCTCAATATAGTAGAGAAACAGCTGATATTTTACCTTTAGTAGACATTTGGTTAGAAGATCAAGATGAAAGATTTCGGCGTAAAGTTCTCAAAATTTTTGAAAATGCTGGCGTTGATAAACGTTATAGCATTATGGTACCTGAAGAAGTATTTACAGCAACATCATTTCAAGAGAAAAATACAATTTACACTCGAGAAGTTAAAAAATTAGGCTCAAAAGTCTTACTAAATGCATTAAATAAATCTAATTGGGCTCCAGAAAGTCTAGATTATATTATTACTGTAAGTTGTACGGGAATAATGATTCCTTCTTTAGATGCTTACCTTATAAATGAGTTGAGTTTAAGGCAAGACATAATTCGTCTTCCTGTTACTGAAATGGGATGCGTTGCAGGTATTTCTGGTTTAATTTATGCAACCAATTTTTTAAAAGCAAACCCAAATAAACGGGCAGCAGTAATCGCTGTTGAAAGTCCGACTGCTACTTTTCAGTTGAACGATTATTCTATGGCTAATATGGTAAGTGCCGCAATTTTTGGTGATGGTGCAGCTTGTGTTTTACTTTCTTCAGAAGAAAATGCAAAAGGACCTAAAATTTTAGGAGAAGAAATGTATCATTTTAAAGATGCTACTCATCTAATGGGTTTTGATCTAACAAATAATGGTTTGCAAATGGTTTTAGATCCTGAAGTTCCTGCTACTATTGCAAAATATTTTCCCGATATTATTTATCCCTTTTTAAAACGAAATAATAGTTCAATTGAAAAAGTAGAACATTTGATTTTTCACCCGGGGGGGCGTAAAATTGTTCAAACAGTTGAAGAACTTTTTGGTACATTAGGTAAGAATATCGATGATACACGAGAAGTACTGCGATTATACGGAAATATGAGTAGTGCTACTGTTCTATATGTATTAGAGCGTTTTTTAGAAAAAGATATTCCGAAAGGAGAGCAGGGTTTACTTTTAAGCTTTGGACCTGGATTTACAGCCCAACGAATTTTAATAGAATGGTAACCCAATCAACAAAATATATAATCTACAATACTATAAATGGATAAGAAAAATTTAAACCTTCTTAATAAATGGGCATTAATTCTTGGTGGAAGTAGTGGTTTAGGTTTAGCAACAGCTAAAAAATTAGCTGCACACGGTTTTAATTTGATAGTTGTTTATCGTAATAGAAAAAGTGATTTACCAGAAATTGAAAATGAATTTATAAAAATTAAAACACAAAAAATCATTCTTAAACCATATAATTTAGACGCTACCAACCCAGAAAAAAGAAATGAAATTATAACTGATATTTTTTCATGGATTGGTAGTAGTAAAATTAACGTATTGGTACACAGCATTGCTAAAGGCAACCTAAAACCTATGCTTTCAGAACATGAACGAGAATTAGACCATCAAGATTTTAGTATCACTCTTGATGCAATGGCTATTAGTCTATACGATTGGACTAAAGAATTATCTAAGAAAGGGTTATTTGCTACTGATACTCGAATAATTTCTTTCACAAGTGAGGGGAATAACAAAGTAATTCCGAATTATGGTGCTGTTTCGGTAGCTAAAGTTGCCTTAGAAGCAATTACTAGACATATTGCTGTAGAATTTGCTTCAGCTGGTGTTAAAGCAAATTGCATACAAGCAGGAGTTGTCGAAACAGCTTCTTTTAAAATGATTCCAGACCATGAAATAATTCAAAAACAAGCTCTTAAACGTAATCCTAATAAACGATTAACAAAACCAGAAGATGTTGCTAACGTAGTATATTTATTAACTATGGATGAGGCCAAATGGATTACTGGCACAGTAGTTAAAGTTGATGGGGGAGAAAGTTTACGTTAAAAAAAGACTAAAATGAAATACCAACATATTATAAATCTATTACCATATACAAATCCTTTTTTATTTGTTGATGCGCTTGCTAATGTTGATAATAATGGTGTTGTTGGTTCATATACATTTAATAAAAATGCACCTTTTTATAAAGGTCATTTTAAAGGAAACCCTATAACACCAGGTGTTTTGCTTACTGAATGTTGTGCACAAATCGGAGTAGTTTGTTTAGGAATTCATTTACTAAAATCTAGTAATTCTTTAAATGATGATCAACTACAAATCGCATTAACAAATTCTGAAATGGAATTCTTATTACCTGTTTATCCTGATGAAAAGGTTATTGTTACTTCTGAAAAAAAATATTTTAGATTTCAAAAATTAAAATGCTTGGTAAAAATGCATAATTCAGAAGGTAAATTAGTGTGCAAAGGTACTATTGCCGGAATGTTTAGAACTGTAAGCCATGAATAATAGAGTAGTCATTACAGGATTAGGAGTCTGTGCTCCAAATGGTATAACAATTTCTAATTTTACAGCTTCTTTAAAATCAGGTATTAGCGGTATTAGCTTTCAAAAAGATTTAGCTGATTTAGAATTTGGTTGTCAAATTGCAGGTAACCCAAATGTAACTGATGAGCATTTGCAACACTACTTTACTCCATTACAATTACGAAACCTTAATTCTTCTGGAATTATTTATGGGGTTATTGCAGGAACTGATGCTTGGAAAGATGCTAACTTACCGATTGAAACTAATGAATCTCCTGACTGGGATAACGGAATTATATTTGGAACGGGAATTTTAGGAGTCGATCAATTTCGAGAAGCTATTCATCTAATAGATGCAAAAAATACACGCCGTTTAGGGAGCACATCTGTTATGCAAACTATGGCAAGTGGAATTAGTGCTTATTTAGGAGGTATTTTAGGTTGCGGAAATCAAGTTACTACCAATTCTTCTGCATGTACCACCGGAACCGAAGGCATTTTAATGGCTTATGAGCGTATAAAAAACGGGAAAGCTAAAATTATTTTAACCGGCAGTTGTAGTGATAGTGGCCCCTATGTTTGGGGTGGTTTTGATGCGATGCGGATTCTTCCTAGAAAATATAATGACAATCCAACTGTAGCAAGTAGACCTATGAGCGCATCAGCATCAGGTTTTGTACCTGGAAGTGGAGCAGGGGCATTGGTGTTAGAATCACTAGAACATGCTTTAGATAGAGGTGCTAAAATTTATGCAGAAGTATTAGGTGGCAATATAAATAGCGGAGGGCAGAGGGGAGAAGGTTCAATGACAGCACCAAATAGCGAAGCTGTGCAACGTTGTATTGTAAATGCCATTGATGATGCTAAGATTAATAAAAATGACGTTGATGCTATAAATGGACATTTAACTGCAACAACAAAAGACGCTTTAGAAATTGAGAATTGGGGCAAAGCATTAGAGCGTACTGGTGAAAATTTTCCGTATATAAATTCTTTTAAAGGTATATTTGGACATTGTTTAGCAGCGGCTGGAAGTATCGAAACGGTAGCGAGTATTTTACAGTTTAAAGAAAGTGTAGTTTTTGGAAATATAAATTGTGAAGATTTACATTTAGACATTAAAAAAAATGTTGCTGAAGAAAAAGTCCCTTTAAAAACAATTAAGTATAAGCCACAAATTATTGCAAAGGCTAGTTTTGGTTTTGGTGATGTAAATGCTTGTGCTATTTTTAAAGCTTTCAATACATAATACGATTTTAATACTATTTATGAATACAGAAGAACGTTACTTAAAATTAAAAGAAATTATCAAAATTTATCTTCCTGAAGATGTCTCTTTTGACCATATAACAAAAGAAAGTCACTTTATAAATGAATTGAATATCAATTCTGCAAACCTAGTAGATATCGTTTTAGATGTTGAAGATGCATTTGATATTATGCTTGAAAATGAAGATATGGATAAAATGCAAACAGTTAAAGATGCATTGACTATTATTGATGCAAAGCTAAAAGCCAAATAATTTCAATCAATTTCTTCAATATGTAATAAATGCATTAATCTATGGGCAAACGGTGCAAAGAAAATAGCTACAGTACTTAAAAAAATTACACCACTAAAAATTGCATATATAGATGCAAATAACTTTGCTGCATCTGTCGTCATTTCATTTACAGGACCCATACCCGTTAAAATCATAGCTGCATTATAAATGCTATCTATCCAATTTAATTCACCGATATAATGATAGCCTGCAATTCCAATTCCTAAAGAAATTATCAAAAGTTGTATCGAGAAAATAGTATATTTTAATACTCTTCTTGCAAATTTCTTAGGAGGAAGAATGTTTCTATCTTTAACTCTTTTCATTTTCTGGAATTAAACGTGATGCTAAAACCCCTGCTAAAAGTGCAGTTGCGATTACCGTCAACGATACCCACTCAGGCAATTCTATTTGATGTGAGAAAAGCATTTTTAAACCCACAAAAGCAAGAATTACTACTAAACTATAATTTATAAATCTAAATTTTTGTAACATCCTTGAAATTAAAAAATACATAGAACGCAATCCTAATATAGCTAAAATATTAGAGCTAAATACTATAAATGGATCCGCTGTAATTGCTAAAATTGCAGGAATGCTATCTAAAGCAAACAAAATATCGGTTAATTCAATAACAATTAATGCGACAAAAAGGGGAGTAGCAGCATTTACTCCCATACGTTTTACAAAAAAATCATGCCCTTTAATAGTTGCCGTGATAGGATATACTTTTTTAATCTGACGAAATACAAATGACTTTTTTGGATCAAAATTATGTTCATCTCCTTTTAGCATTTTAAATGCTGTATATAAAAGAAAAACACCAAATACATAAATAATCCAATCAAAACGTGTTATTAATGCAACCCCAAATAAAATCATTAATGCTCGAAAAACAATAGCTCCTAAAATACCCCAAAATAAGACCCTGTGTTGATATATAGGCGGAATTTTAAATGTCGAGAATATAACTGCTATAACAAATACATTATCAATACTTAATGAAAGTTCTATTAAATACCCTGTAATGTATTTTAAAACTGCATTGTCTGGGGTTAAACTTGTAGGATTCTCAATTAATTCAGCTGAAAATAACCAATAAATTACAGCACTAAAAGCCATAGCTATTGTTACCCAAACTGCAGTCCATATTCCTGCCTCTTTTGATTTAATAATATGGTCTTCTTTATTAAAAACACCTAAATCTAATGCTAAAAAAACTATAATTAAAGCAAGGAATAAAATCCAAATTAACATACACAAAGTTTATTTTTACAAAAGTAATAATCATTACTTTAAACCATAGATAACATAGTAAAAATAAATTTTTATAATGAAAGATTGCAAACAAAAAATAATACCCCTATATTTAACAAGTTAATAATTATTTATCGATTTTTATAAAGAATTTACAACTTTTCAATAGTATATATTCAGTTAAAAGTTTAAGGGAATGGGTAACCCTAAATTACTACCTAAATTATTTACACAAAAAACCCCTTACAATATGTTAGGGGTTTTTTATTTACTTATTATTGATTATAGAATACTAGTTTTCAACAGATTTATATATGAATATCATATCTAATAGATATTGAAAATACAAAAATGATAAAAGTACATGTAACCTTTGTAAAAGTCTATATTTAATAATAAAACAGTAATATTTTAATACTGGTTTTACTTATTTTTAAACCAATACATGAAAAACATGCATAACTAACTACTAAACTTCTAAATCATGAAAAAAAATGTTCTTGTTACCTTTTCCATAATAATGTTATTATTAAATGGAAAAATAACAGCACAAGCTACTCCGCCTGATATTCTCCAAAAATTACAAGAAATTGCGATAGTAGATCAAAAAGTAATGATGCCTATGAGAGATGGCATTCGTCTGGCTACAGATATTTATAGACCAAAGACAGATAAACCTGTTCCAATTATATTTTCTAGAACACCTTATAATTTTAATTCTTGGGGTGATGGTGAAGAAAAAACAAGAACTATGGAAACTGCCTATAAAATGGTTGAAAGAGGATATGCTTATGTTGTTCAGAATGAACGTGGACGTTATTTTTCTGAAGGAGAATGGGATATTTTAGGAACTCCGTTGACTGATGGTTATGATGCTTTTACTTGGATGAAAGACCAAACTTGGTCTAACGGTAAAATAGGCACTTTAGGTTGCTCTTCTACAGCTGAATGGCAAATGGCAGTAGCCGCTTTAGATCATCCATCACATGCTGCTATGGTTCCTCAGGGTTTTGGTGCTGGTGTAGGTACGGTAGGAGAATTTCACGAACAAGGTAATTGGTATAGAGGAGGAGTGGAGCAGTTATTATTCTTTTCTTGGCTTTATGGTGTAGAACAAGATAAATTTAAGCCTAGAATTCCTGAAGGAGCAACTCAAGAAGATCTAATTCGTATCTCTAGATTTTACGATTTATCACCTGAAAACCCACCTGTAGATATGGCTGAAGCTTTAGCGCATTTACCTATTCAAGATATTCTTAAAAACATCAATGGAAAAAAAGAAATTTTTGATAAAATGGTACGTCGCAAACCTAATGATCCTGATTGGTTTAAAGGTGGATTATATCATGACACAATGTCTATAAGTGTACCCAGTTTTTGGTTTGCTTCATGGTATGATGTTTCTATAAGTCCAAACTTGACTTTATTTAATCATGTACGAAATAGTAAAAACAAAGAAGTTAGTGACAATCAATATTTAGTTATTGCACCTACATTACATTGCTCTTACACTAGAGCTACTGAAAATACAATTGTTGGAGAGCGCAGTGTTGGAGATGCCCGCCTTAATTATGAAGAACAAATTTATGCTTGGTTTGATCTATGGTTAAAAGGAGAAAGCAATGACTTTAAAGAAAAAACTCCAAGAGTACAATATTACACGATGGGAAGTAATAAATGGCAAGCATCAGAAACATGGCCTCCAAAAGACACTAAAATGATTACGTATTATTTAGATAGTAAGGGTAATGCAAACACTTTAAATGGGGACGGTATTTTATCTACTAAATCACCTAAAAATGTGGCAGCAGATTCTTTTGTTTATGATCCTATGAATCCAATTTCTTCGTATGGAGGAAATGTTTGTTGTACTGGAAATGCTGTAAAAGGTGGAGCTTTTGATCAACAAGAAATGGAGAAAAATGAAAATATATTAGTGTATACAACTGAACCATTAAAAGAAGGTGTTGAAGTTTCAGGCTTTATTGAATCTAAATTATTTGTCTCTTCTGATGCAAAAGATACAGATTTTACCATTAAGCTTATAGATGTTTATCCAGATGGAAGCGCTTATAATTTAGATGAAACAATACAACGCGCACGTTATAGAGAAGGCTATGACAAAGAAGTATTTATGGAAAAAGATAAAGTGTACGAAGTAAATTTAACACCAATGTCTACTAGTAATTATTTTATGGCTGGGCATCGTATTAGAATAGAAATTTCGAGTAGTAATTTCCCTAGATTTGCAAGAAATTTAAATACAGGAGGTGATAATTATGATGAAAAAGATGGTGTTATAGCCCATAATAAGATACATCATAGTAAAAAAGAAGCTTCTCAAATACGAATTCCAATTAAATCAAAATAAATGTAAATTCACAAAAAGACATATAAAATAAAAAGCCCCAAACATTAATTTGTTTGGGGCTTTTTACAACCCATCGGATTGTTTGTTGTTTTATTTAATTCTACTTAATTTATCTTTTCTTTTCTGAAGTTGTCGTTCTAATTCATCTGTAGACTTAACGATAGAAGCTTCAAAATTACCATTACTAGATTCCGCAAATAATTGAGGTCCAGGAATACTTAATCGAATATTACAAATCATACCTGTATCTGGTGTTGATGTGTTTTCGGTTTTAAAAAAAACATCTGCACGTATTATCGTATCATACTTATCAAAAAGTTTAGATAATTTTTTACCCGTGAATATTTCTAGTCTTTCACTTGCTTTTACATCGTGATACTCATAATTGATATTCATATATTTTCTAATTTAAAATGAAACTTGTTTTATTTCCTAAACAAAGTAGGTCTTTAAATATACCACAAAATTTCATTAAAGTAATTGTTAAAAATGCATTAATACTATATTAAATGTTATTTTTCTTACACTAAATGTCGTAACTTATTGGTGCCTATTAAAACGATTACTATGAACTACTTCAAAAGCACCTCAGAATCACAAGAATCTAGTTTGAATACACGTAATTATATCGTTAAATTAGAGCGATATACTAAAGATTTAGAGCAGTTAAATACAAAACTGAATAGTTACACTTGTGAACCCAAAACAAAAGATCTTTTTGAAAAAAGAAACCTGTTAAAAAATCAAATGGAACGATTAAAAAAAACGAATCAAGAAATTATAAATTCCATAAAAGAAAAAAAAGAAGTTATGGGAAATCAACTTGAACGTATTAAAAATCAATTTGACGCTTTTGGGATTTTACAATCAGAATTACGAGACTACTATACAACTGCTCATAGCCATTAAACGTGGTATAAAAATTGCTATTTTTAAGTAATTATATATATCATTATGAAACTATCATTATTATTTACATTTATCCTAATTATAGGATGTACTAGTTCAAAAAAAATAGTTGAAGCTACTCCAGAAAGTAGAGCTTTAGATGAACTAGTTGCAAATAAAAAATTTATGATTGAATCAAATTGGGCATCACCAAGAGCATCTACAAGTTTAAATGCGCTTTCAAATAGCGGATTATTAGGTGCTGGAAATTCTAGTGGAAGTATAAATTTAATAGGAAATTCGAATTTTTTAAAAATAGAAGGCGATACAATTTCGGCAGAATTGCCATACTATGGAGAACGTCAAATGGGAGGGGGGTATACTTCAGAAGCTGGTGTTAAATTTAAAGGTATTCCCAAAAAATACGAAGCTATTAAAGATAATACTTCACAACGAAATATAATTACATTGCAAATTAATAATGCAACAGAATCATATAATATTACAATAACATTATTCCCCAATTGGACAAGCTCAATAGTCATAAATAGCTCACAAAGAACACCAATTAGCTATCAAGGTAATGTTTTAGAAATTCCTGAAAAAAAATAAATTTGATACAATACAAAACACCAATAAGAGTATTATTATTGGTGTTTTTTTATGCTCGATTACAGAATAAAATCCGACTTTTGCAAGATAAACAGTAATATATCCGAAGAAGAATGACAGAGAGAGATGACTATTTTATGAATAGAGCAATAGCTCTTGCTGAAGAAGGAATGAAAGCAAATGCTGGCGGTCCTTTTGGGGCTGTAATTGTTAAAGATGATCAAATAATAGCAGAAGGATATAATAAAGTTACTTCAACAAATGACCCAACAGCCCACGCAGAAGTTGTTGCTATTCGAGAAGCATGTAAAAAACTAAATACATTCCAATTAACAGATTGTGTAATTTATACATCATGTGAACCATGCCCAATGTGCTTAGGTGCCATATATTGGACTAGACCAAAAATGGTTTTCTTTGGATGTAATCGCGAAGATGCTGCTGCAATAAATTTTGACGATCAATTTATTTATGACGAAATTGAAAAAAATATAGAAGGCAGACAAATAAAATTTGTTCAACTATCTCGTAAAAATGCCTTAGAAGTATTTAAAAAATGGGATTCTAAAATGGATAAAACCAAATACTAAAAATGGACGATTTCATTCAAGAACATTCAAAAGCTATTTACTACTTTTTCGGTGTTATACTTACCGTCGTAGCATTATTATTTTTAACCAATGTGTTGCACAATTGGTTACAAAAAAGACTCCTGAAAAGGTTTCCAAAACAAGGTTCCAATACTTTAAATCTGGTTCGTAGAATTCTTAAAACCCTTTGGATTATTTTAGGATTAAGTGCTATTAGTTTCATTTTTATAGATGAACAGTATTATGGTCGGGCTACAAAAGATTTTTGGCTGATTTTTTATTTAGGATTTATCCTTATTGTAACAGTAGTCTCTGTCTCTTTAGTGCAAACTTTATTTGCCAAAGCCATTAAAAAAAGAGTTGAAGAACAAGGAGATCCTACCAGTTTTAAATTTTTAAGAAATTTAGCGGTCTTTGCTGTTTATTTTATGGGGATATTATTTGCAATTATGGCGTTCCCGTCTTTAAGAGGTGTAGCACAAACAGCATTAGGAGGCGCTGGAGTTATAGCCGTTGTGGTTGGTGTTGCTTCTCAGGAAGCTTTTGCAAACTTAGTTGGGGGAGTGTTTATCATTACATTTAAACCCTTTAAAATAAATGATGTTGTTAAAATTTCAGATGATATGGTTGGTACCGTAACAGATATTACGTTACGCCATACGGTGATGCGAAATTTTGAAAATAAAATGATTGTAATACCAAATGCAATCATCAACAAAGAAAAACTAATTAATTACGATTTAGGAGATCGTAAATGCTGCCAATGGATAGAAGTTGGAATTTCTTATGATAGTGATATTGATTTGGCTAAAAGTATCATGATGAAAGAATGTACAGCACATCCGAACTTGGTAGACCATAGAACACCATTAGAAGTTAAAAATGGAGACCCAAAGGTATTGGTTAGAGTTATCGGACTCAATGATTCAGAAGTTACTTTACGTGCTTGGGCATGGTCCTGGGATTACTCATCCGCTTTTGTGATGAAGTGCGATTTATTAGAAAGCATTAAAAAACGTTTTGATGCGGAAGGAATCGAAATTCCTTTTCCACACAGAACTATGGTTTTTAAAGAAAATCAATTAAAAGATTTAAAAGATGCTTTAGATAAAGGCGTAAAATAATTTAGTGGTATAACTAAAATGATATTAAAAAACCCTTTACATAAACTGTAAAGGGTTTTAAAAATTAAAAGAGCAATTGATTATTTTAAATTCCTATTGCTTCCAATATTACCATTGGCTAAAATAATACTCATTTTTGATTTACTTTGATGTACTCTTACATGACCATTAAACTTTTTTAGCTGATCAAAGCTAATAGGAGATCCATCATCTAAGGTTGCTACATAGGTAGTACTTGCTTGGCAATTGCATTGAATAGCCTCAAGGGAAATTGCAATTTGTCCACCGGTTTGAAAATTGCCTGCATAAATAAATGCAGGGTGAATATCATCATTTGAACCGTCCATTTCTAATAAAACAATTGTAGAACCATCTTGTTTTTCAGTAAAGGTAATTTTACCACTAATTTTTGCATCTGAGCTCGCTTTTAATAAAAAGACTTCAGATTGAGGAATAAAAACATCTTCAGTTTTTGAACATGCATTTAATAATGTAAAAAGAAACACAACCAAAAGGAACGTACTTTTTTTCATAGAGTATTTTGTTTATTTTAAGTTTAGATTTATGGAGCAAATGTAATAAGCGGCTTAATCCGGTAATTAAATTTTGGTTTAATTCCGTTAAAGGATTTAAAGTATCGACATACTACATTTTGAAGAGTGTAAAATATTCTATTTTACATAATATAAATTATAGTACAAATGTTCATTACGTTGTTTAAGGCATCGTTTCCATTTGATAGCTATAATGTAGTATTATGTAAAATATCCCTCACGTTTATAGTTTTTATGAGAATTACCAACAGGGTCATCAGCCTGTCTAATTTACGTAGCTTCAATAATCGTACACAGAAAATATTTTGTAGAAAATTTCAAATTCTCAGAACCCAGCGACAAACCTTGTAGCTGTATCTATAATTTGTCATTATGTCAAATTGCCGCTAGCAAACGCTCGATTGCTTTTTAAATTACAAAATGCTGAAAAACGCATTTTAAATATAAACACAATTTGCCAGCGCTTGCCAACGCCAAAAAAAGCAAAACTTTTAGATTCTTTTGAAATATGCGATTTATGAGAAACAGTCTAGCAATAAATTTTTCAGAAGATTCTCGTCAGCTTGCCGCAACAGCTCACGGCACAAATTTGGAAGATTAAGAACCTTTTAAATTTTGAGCGAGATGTAGCGTTGGACTTGACCACTAAAATGGCCATGAGCACTTGCTACCACTATCCTTTGTTTGAAGCTTTCTTTAGGTGCTTCTAACATTATGTCAAATAGAAAATAAATCTCTACATTAAAAACTGTAATGGTATTTCAACAATTGAATTTGAATTATAAAACTTTAATCTAAGAATCATCCAAAACTCTTCCATTTCTGGGCCTTCATGAAAAATCCTTATTTGCAATCTCAATGGGGCTTCAGAAGGGAACTTAATAGGTGGCAACAACTCATAATTTATTGGCTTCTCATTGAGTGTAGATTCATTGAATTTTGCGTTTAAAATTTCTTGAGATAATATTAAACCTCTTGAACTATATTCTCCTAATATATTCTCTAAAGAATCTTTCAGTTCTTTTTGTTCTTTTAAGTACTTAGGAGTAATTGAATCAAAAAATGTTTTATCAGAAGAAATTTCTTCCGAGTATTGATAAAAGAAGAGCTTATTTTTGGGAATTTTCAAATTATATAATTTAAGTGAGCTTATAGAATCTGCATGATTTACATCTGTTGGTCCACCACCACCCCATCCAACCGGAGCGGTTCTGACGATATCAATCTCCATATTTGAAACTATTAAATCTTTTTTGCTTTTGTTGTATAGTGAGATGTCAAAAATGGGAGCAAATCTTTTCAACTTTTCATAATCAAGATTTTCCGCTCTAAGAAGACTATCAAAAATTTCATCATAGCTATTTTGAATTTCATAAGAAATATCCTCTTTTGCGCTTATATTTAATATGGAAGATGTTCTAGTATGTAAATCTTTAAATAACGTTTGTGGAATATCTAAGAACATAGAATCTAATCTATCATAATCGTAGTTTTTATTAAAACCAATATGATTAAAGCTTTTATCCGAGTCTTTGTAAAGTTCAAAGTCTGATAAATTTTGATTGACAAGAAATTGAACTAAATCTATATCAGAACCTTTTTCTATATAGTGAATCCCATTCGGGAGTGTCTTTTCACTAATTGAATCAAATGAATTAATCAAATCTTCATTAGTGAAGACAACCTTTTCTTGAATAGTAACTTTACTTACCTCTTGATTTAATTTGAAAATATTAGAAATAACAACGGTCAGTAGAGCAGCAATAATTGTGGCCAAACCGATTATATATGCCGCTTTTACCCCTACCCTATTATCTTTAAATAATTTCATTTTCAAATTTTAATTAAAATATCTTTTTTTCTTGATAAAAAAAGAAACAAAAAAATCAAGGCTTACAGATAATTTTAGAAACAATGTACGGCTCAGTCGCTAAATTTTAGGATCCATTGTAACGCTTAAGACTGCTTTAAGGTAAAAGAGCTAATGAGGCAGTCAACAAATCTTGTAACCAGCCCCCTAAAATTCTTAACGCTCCTCTCCCTATTGTTTTGCAAAAATTCTCTTAGGCCGAAAAACTAGTTATTCAATAATTATAGCCGTTGGACCATTATAGCTAAATGCCTTCTTAAACTTGACTCTATTGTTTTTTCTTAGTTCTCCCATACTTCTGCCTCTATAAAAGTAAAAACTTTCGCCACTTAAATCTTCTTTTACAAAGCCGTAGGAATCTTCTGTTTTTGTAACTGTTCCTTCATATATTTTTAAAGTACCATTAAAAGTTACCTCGCCTTGCGGTTGTCTTTTTATTCTTACGTCTAAAGAAACACCTTTTAAATAATTAAAGTATTCTTTATTTTCTTCCTCTCCTAGTAAATATAAAGTTCTAGCATACCAAAATTGAGCCTCATACCTTTTGTCATTTTTAGTAAAAGATTTTCTTAGATAATGTTTCAATTCAGAGTAATCCTCAGGATTTTTTTCCATTAATAATCTGGCATACCTAAAATTTAAATCTTTATTGTTTGGATTTAAATTTACAGATTCTTGTAATATCTCCATTGCTTCATTAATATTTTGATTTTCAACATAGTAGTTAGCTAATCTAGTTGCGAGATAAGGACTTCTTTTATTGATTTCAAATGCAGATTTCATAGATTCTAATGCTCTCGGACTATTGTCTATTAACTGATTAAAACTAGATTCAGCGTCCAATATGAAGCTTTCCTTCGGGTAATTTTGCATTACTTTATTTATTGTTTTTTCGAACTCCTGTATTTTTCTTTCTATGGTTTCCTGTGGTCCATTATCAAAAAGTATCTTAAGTTCGAAAAGTAATATTTTCAAGAGCGTATGATAGCCATGTACTATATTTTTATTTCGAATATTCCCAACTATTTCAGCACAAATTTCCTTTGCTGAGTTAATTAATTTTGTGATTATTAAAGGTTGAGAAGTTTTTTGTGCTTTTCTTAAAAGGAATTCAGCTTTAGAATGAGCTATTAATCCATTTTTTGGTTCCAGAAGATGAGCTTTTTTAAGCAATGAATCTGCTTTTTCCAAGTTTCCTCCATGAGCATTCATTTCAAAAATAGATTCTTGTTGAAGCAGAGATGCATCTTCTCCTAAGTTCTCATATGCAACTGAATAAATTGCCCTTATTTTTTCAACATCTCGAAATGCTTCCATTAATTTTTTTGCATTAGTAAGTGCTATAAATACATGTCTATCGCTTTCATAATCCACGTCTAATTTAGAAATCACTTCAATATATTTTTGAAACCTAGAGTCTTGGTCAAGTAAGGCTTGTTCAAAAACTAGTTCGGCAATATGCTGGTGTCTTGTGGTAAATACATAATCATTAATTACATAATTTCTCTTATGATAAACTACCGACTCCAGAGGTTTAAATAATTGATCCTTAAAATAAGTAAAACTAATATTATGAAGCCTGGAAACATTTCCTGCTCTTGCATAGGAACCAATTCTATGGAACATACATATTGTTAGATATAAATTTTTCGCTTCTTCACTTGGAATAGAATTGTACTCGTTCATTACAATATCTGCAAACTGTTTTCCTGCGGTCGCTTCATATAATGCAACTAATAATTCTCTTCCAGATTTTTCTGATAAAGCTTCTTTCTGCTTTTCTCTACTTTTACCTGTTAAATAACCTAATGATTTATGTTTTGTAAGTAAATCAATCAAATCATTAATTTCTTTGTCATCTAAATAACCTAGAGTATACCTTCTTGATAAATGAATGTAAAGGCGTTCACCAGCGATATTCCAAACATTAGTTCTTTCGGCCGAAACAATAGTTAAAAGAATACCATCTTTTTTCGCTTTACCTAAAATGAAATCTATATCATCAACCCTATCAGTAATGTTGTCTACAAATAAAAAAATTCTTTCTTTGACAACTTGAAAAAGCTCCACTAATCTGTTGTATTCTATTGAAACGTCTGACTTATAGTAAAGACATAATTTTTCAAATTCAACCGCAGCGTCCCAAGCTATTCTATGTAAAAGAACTGTTTTACCTGAACCAGCATTTCCTGTTACGAGGTACAGCTCCTGAGAAGTTATTCTTTCTTCCTCTTCTATTAAAAAAACTTCTGATAATATAGAATCAGTAACTTTTCTTTGAACATCATAGTTCTTTATTATTGGGTCCCATCCATCAAAGTATCCTTTGTAGAATACCTCAGGAGAAGTATTCTTTTCTGCCAAATTTGCATGAATATAAACAGCATCTCTATTTATGAACTCTAATAGTCTCTCTGGCATGTCAACTCCAGATTGAAATTTATTCATTATTGGATGCGAAACATCTTTTTTTCGAACAGCACTTAATACCCTCTGGTTTTCTGAGATTTCATTATTCAGTTCTTCCATAAAATCTTTAAAAGAAAGTTTAATAGAGGAAATTTTCTTGGCTTCCCATAATCTTTCTTCGACTTCATTTATAAAAGGCCCTACCATATAAGAACGTGGCCTAGCATTACCCATTTTTTCTAGTTCTTTCAAAGAATATCTTATATCCCAATCAGCAAAGCTAAAACCAACGAAAATAATAGGTCTTTCATATGAATCTTCTTTTAACCTATCAAATAGCCTACTTCTGTTTTCTCTATAGTCTACATATTGGTCAGGGGTTAGAATTAAAGGAAGTTCTTTATCATTGATATCTGTTATAGAACCATGGAGTTTGGTGTACATAATTGAATTTGGATGTCCCATTTTATCCTTTATTCTTTCTCCATTTTTCACAAATGTGGCCAAAATTTGTTGAGCATTTTTTTCGCCATTATAAGAATCTTCTACTATTAAATCATAGTTCGTAGTATATATTGAATGCCATTTATACAAAGGTATTCTTAGATGATGTAAGCCAGGTTTGAATTTTTTAAAAATATCAGCTATGAATTTTTGAACAGTAAATAAATCGGTCTCACTTATGGCTAATTCAGATATATATTGCAAGTCTGAATCTTCAAATCCATTACCTAAAAAATTTTCTGCGATTAAATTGGCTAACTGCTTACCTGTTGGTGGTTTTTCATTTTTCGGGTGTTTGGCATCAAATGCAGCTCCAGCTCCCAAAAATAAAATTGCGTTACCATCTTTTACTTGGTCGATTAAGGCTTTAGGTAATTTTACTTTACTCATTAAAAAAGTTGTATTAGAAAATAAATCAAAGTATTTTAAAAATATTGGAGGAATTAAATATAAGAAATATTAACTAGTAATCAATTACCGAAATCCGTAAGGAAAATAGAATTTTGTAGTAAAATACCATTCCACACACATTACACTCCTCTCCTAACGTCGGGTCGCATAATAAGTGTTCCATTGCCTTTCAGAAGAACAATATAGAAGAAAAATTTATAGAAAGTGAAGTACCAAATACTTTGCTTTTCCAAAGCAAAGTGTCATAACGCAAGACATTATAGTACAAATGTTCATTATGTAGTTTATGGCATTGTTTCCATTTGATAGCTATAATGATATTATGTAAAATATCCCAGAAGCATTCGTTTTCATAAGAATAATTGGAACTTGGGTAATTAAACTAATAAGCGGTTTGCTTCGCAGAGTTTAAAAACATTTGTATCTATAATTAGCCGTTATGTAAAATATCCCAGATACATTGTATTTCATAATAAAAAAATTTACGGGATTCTCGAATTTTTAATGTTTTTTAAATGTTGAACAATACTTCTAACTTCTGATTCATCATATATAGGCTCAAAATAGTTTATGAATTCGTTTAACTCATTTAATACTTTAACAGTTACAAATTTGAACTCTTCCTTTGGTTTATTATTAATCATTACAATAAGATTTCTTATTTGTAATTTCCTTTCACCCCAATGATGTTTATTGAGAAAACTGCCCTCTGCAGAATTGCGAATATTCAGAATAACAAAAAGTGCAAAACTTGCCCTTCGTATTTGACTAATTGGTGATCTCATATCAAACCTCGCAATTGATTCTTTACTCCAGTTTTTTGTTTCTATAATAAAAATACCAGCTCTGCTAACTAAAAGATGATCGATTTGAATACTATATATACGCTTATTCTCACTTTTATTGTAAATTGGTTTATTGAATTGGACAGAAAAGTCATTGAAAAGTACATGCGTATCGGGTAATTTTTTTAACTCTTTTTCTACTAAGTTTTCACCAATTGCTCCCGCAATTAATGAGTTTAATGAATAGGCAACTTCCTTTATATATTCAAGCTCATTAAGTTTTTTGGTGAAACGTTTTGAAATAGTTGCTTGTCTATTTGGTATTTTTGCCTTTATTTCATTTATTTTTGATTTCAGAATTCCTCCTTTTTTATTAGTCTTCCAACTAATAAGACTATTGAAATTTTTCTCTAAAACATACTTAATTACTTTAAAGAAGTAATATTGATAAAAGATGACCACTTCTATAAATGCATTTTTTGCAGGAGTTGAATCTAAGGAAATGCATCTCTTATTCAGTTTGCTTATTCTACCTTCATATTTTGTTATGGCATTTGCCTGTAAGGTGTCATATTCTTTTTGCAATTCATGCCATTCAGCTAGTAAGACATCTATTTCAAGATCAACTTCATTTTGAATTTTAAAGAAAGTTTCCTCTTTTTCGTTGTTATAATTTTTAATGAATTTGTTGATATCACCAATAGAATTAAATCTAGTGATTCCTTTTTGATCTAAGGTTTCTCTAATCCTTATTAAAGATTCTATTTGGCCAATTACAACAGTCATGAATCAAAATAGCTGATAAAGTGTTCGTGTATGGTTAATTAATATATTTACTAAGATAGCAAAAAGAAACAGCGATTAGGAAATTGTATTTTTATAGCCTAAAAATGGACGCTCCACTCACCTATTGTTTTACCAAAATTTTATAAGGTCAGTATTAAATTATGACAAATATAGAATTCCTAATCTACTAAATTGATTTGTTAATTTTGATTGAATTTCATCCACCATCCGAATTACAACTTAAAAAAGTCTTACAATAATAAAACCGAAAAATAAATTGAACAATCGCCCAACTTTATTTTTCGGTCTCTTAAAAAAAGTAGCACAAAAGGTTTTTAATAAACCCTACTCCTCTTCTGTTGCTACTCTACTAGGTGTATCAACTCCACTAACAATAGTTTTGCTACTAATAGCGATGGCTTTTATGATTTCCGCCATATTATTCATATCCAAAGTTTCTATTTCATCACTTGCTTTATGATAATTAGGCTCATCATTAGGTGGTTCTTCCATTTTTGAAGTAGAAATTGTATGTGCAGGCACTCCTAATGCTGCAAAAGTAGCATTATCACTACGGTAAAATAAATTTTGTTTAGGATACGGATCTGGCTCAAAATGAAATTTAGACCCTACTAAATTAGCCTGTAAAATTTCTCCCATGCTACTTTTTTCAAATCCGGTTATATAAGCACTGTCGGCTCCCCATTTGCTATCGGTACCAATCATTTCAATATTAAACATTGCCATAACTTGGTCTGGATTAAATTGCTCACTAAAATAATGACTTCCAAAACCACCTATTTCTTCTGCTGTAAAAGCTACAAATACTAAAGTCCGTTCATTGTCTTTTACTTTATTAAAATATTTAGCTAGCATCATCACAGCCGTAGTTCCCGCAGCATCATCATTTGCCCCATTATAAATACTATCGTTTTCAGCATCTGGCTTACCAATCCCGATATGATCATAGTGACCTCCAAAGACAACATATTCTTCTTTTTTAGATTTCCCAGGAATAACACCTACTATATTTTTTAATTTTTGCTCTGTAATTTCATTTGTAATTTGCAATGCAATCGTAGATGGTTCTAATTGTGTTGTTACTATGAAAATTTGAGATGCTGAAGAAGGAAACTTAGCTCTACTAGCAAATCTTTTTATTCTACTGAAATTTTTTGCATGACTTGTATCAATCAAGACTAAAACATTCTTTTCTGCTCTAAATACTGGATATACTTTTTTTGCAAATTCATCATCTTTTTGCACAGTTACAATTTCATAATCTTTAAAAGATTGTACATCTATTTTTTTTGTAGTGGTAGTAATTGTAACATTAGTAGTATCTAATACTTCAGTATCAAGCATACCACTTATTGTTAACGGAGTAGCTTTTAGCATTATAAACTCTTGAAAATAAGACGTATTATCCCCAAAATAACCTAACTCGCTCTTTGCAAATTCTGAAGCAATAAAATCTGCCGCTTTATCAATACCTGGAGTAAAGGTTTCTCTTCCCTCCATATCATCAGAAGAAAGTGTTTTTTCTATCCGTTCTACTTCTGTTGCATTAATAATATCATCAATTTTTGGTGAACAAGAATAAAGGCATATACATAATACTACAAGCAATACATGTGTTTTTTTCAT
>TARA_R110000796_G_scaffold8843_41_pt1 | contig 97768 bp, 100 predicted proteins | sample TARA_R110000796 | Tara Oceans TARA_R110000796 (sample SAMEA4397815) | marine metagenome | biome: Polar Biome; feature: [SRF] surface water layer (ENVO:00010504); material: water (ENVO:00002006), including particulate matter (ENVO:01000060) such as... | depth 5 m
GCTGACGCTTCAGGGAGGATGATCAGCGCCCAATCCTCGCTGCACCATTCCAGCAAATCCGCCTCATATAAAAAGCAATCCCCCTTCTCAGCCCGCAAATTGCCGGTCGAGAGCAGCCGCGTCAGCCGCCCCCAGCCGCGCCGGTTGCGGGGATAGACAATCACCTCCGGCGTCTCGTCGGCAAAGACCAGCCGCGACCCGACGATCAGTTTCAGATCGGGCAAAGTGAGCCCTTCTTCCGCTGCATCCTCGCGCGCCCGGCGCAGCGCCGCATGCGCCCGCACGACACCCGCAACGCTGTTGCGGTCAGCTATACCTATGCCGGTCATGCCCAGCGCCATCGCCTGCATCACCATGTCGGCGGGTGAGGAGGCGCCGCGCAGGAAACTATAATGGGTGGAAGCGGCCAGTTCTGCGAAGGCCGTCATTACCTTCTCCCTTGAGGGAGAGGGTTGCGCAGACTTGCGAACTTGTTCGCTAGTCGTAGCTGGGTGAGGGTGCTCCGCTCTATCGGATCCGCGAACCCCCTCATCCAACTCTGCCTAGCTTGCTTTGCAAGCAAGGCGCCGTATCCTTCTCCCCCCAGGGGAGAAGGCTTCTCAAGCAAACAGCCCATGCACATACCAGTCCGGGTTTGCTTTCTCCTCGCCATAAAGCCCGTGCCGGAACAGCCAGTAGCGCCGGCCGCGGGCATCCTCGACGCGATAATAGTCGCGGGTCAGGCCGCCGTTGCCGGGCTGCTGTCCATCCTTGCGCTGCCACCATTCCGATGCGATGCGCTCGGGCCCTTCATAGCGGATCACCTGATGGCTCTTGCGCCGCCAGGTGAAGTGATAGGGCGGGCCGTCGGGGACTTCGGCGATCACCTGCACGCGCTGCGGCGGGTCGAACATGTGCAAGGGGCGCATCGGCGGATTGTCGGCCGAGAGTCTCTGCCACGGCACCGGCGGCGGAGCGTTGAGCGCGGGCAGGGCGAGCAAGCCCTGTTCGGGGATATGGCTGTCGGCAGGGGCAAATTTCTGGACCCGGTCGCGGCCGAGCCTTGTGCTGAGCTGGCTGACCAGAGCGACCTCATCGCCGCGCCGGTCCTCGCCGCCCTCGAGCCTTAATTGCTGCGGCGCCAGCACCTCCGAAGCCGTAATGCTCAGCCGGATCAGATCATAGCCGAAGCCGGGGTTGAGCGGGTCATTGAGCGCCTCGATCCGTTCGCGCAGCAGGCGTTTGAAAAGGGTCACGTCGCGGGTCGGCGCGCCGGTTTCCAGACCGAGTCGCGCGACATCGCCATCGCAGCGGAACAGCATCATCCGGACCATCCGGGCGCCGAGGCCGCGCTCGTTGAGCCGTTCGCAGGCTTCCGCGAACAGTTCCGACAGGCAGGTGAGCGCGCCGTCGATATGGGTCAAAGGCTCGGCAAAACGGCGCTCGGTGACGACATTGCCAATCCGGCGCAGCGGGTCGATCGGGCGGTCTTCGAGTCCAAGAATCCGGTCGAGCCGCACCGTCAACTCCATCCCGAAACGAGCCGCCAGATTGGCGCGGGGCCGTTCGGCAATATCGCCGATCTTGTACAGCCCGGCCCGTTCGAGCGACTGGTGGGTTTTCTCGTCCATGGCCAGCGCCGCTACCGGCAGCTGTGCTTCTGCGCCTTGTTTCAGACCATGTCGCGCCAGCGCCAGTGCGGCGTCGGCGGTTCCGGCCAAGGCCCAGCAGGCGCTATAACCGACCGCATTAAGCCGGTCTTCGGCATCCTGCGCCAGCTTTTCCTCATTGCCGTGGAGATGCGCCGCGCCGGTGATATCGAGGATCAGCGCATAAGGTGGCTCGACCGCCACCATCGGTGTGTAACGTTCACAGGCTTCGGCCAGCCGTGACAGCAGGTCGGCATCGGCCAGCGGCTCGTGATTAAAGGAGAGCAGATCCGGCACCCGCGCCCTTGCGTCGGCAAGCTTCATGCCCGGGCCAAGACCCAGCGACACGGCCTGCCGGTCCGCCGCCATGATCACCATCGCGCCGCGTATCTTTTCGGTCAGCGCAAAGGGATGGTCAGGCGGCCCGTGTGCCCTGATGATCCGCTCGGACGGCAACCAGGGCAGGAACAGCGCCAATGTCCGGCGCTCTCTGCTCGCTTTGCTGTTCGCGGAAGATTTGTTCGTCACGGTTCCACTCCAGTCGGGCGCTCAGCCCGTAAAGACCGCTGCGATGGCGCAGCAGGGTGATGTCGAAAGCAGGATGGCCCGGAGCATTGGCCTCCAGCGCGAGCGAAGGCGCGGTAGCCACTTGCCAGCGACTGAAGGCAGCGGTCGGCAAGGGATTGTCCGGATCACTGCCGGAACGCAGGACCAGACTAAGCACGCCCGACTTTTGTGCCGACAGCGACAGGCGCCGGGTAGCTGTCATGTCGAGGCCTTTGGGTCTCTTGCCCGACAGTTCGATAATCACCGCTGCCAGCGCCGAAGACCGCACGCCGTCGGCGGCTGCGCGCAGTGCCGCGATGCTGTCCGGCGCATCGATATGGATGATGCTGTCCGGATCAATGCCGAGTTCCGCCAGGCCGGGCGGGTAGAGACGGCCTTGCCGTCTGGCTTCGCCGCTTTCGCTGATCCACAATATCGGTCGCTCCTCCTGATCCAGATTCCGGCAACGCTGGGCCAGCAACAAAGCCAGCGCCGCTGTACTGGTCCGGTCATCCTTGCTCGCGGCGTGCAGTTCGTGCAGTGCCGCGCGGGGCAGCCCATCGACTCCCGCATTGCCGCGCAAGCCTGTGTCGATGCTGTCTATGCCAAAAGTAAAATGCGACGGCGCGCCATCATCCTCCGCAGTCCTGACGCCGGACGTCGCCAATATTCTGGCGAGCCGCGCCCGCAAGGCAGAGGGTTTCGCTGGTGTTGCCTGAGGCACAGCAGAAGATGTGTCCGGTGAAGGCTCGAGAGCCTGACCCGAATCCGAATCGATATTGTTCATGATTTGTTCTAAAATATAGAACGGACGGATTTGGTCAAGTCTGTTCACGATTTGCAGCATCAGGCGCAACAGGCTTTATCGCATAATGCTTGACCGGAGGCGCGGGGAAGATGAACATGGCTCAACAGGAGGAATGCCATGAAAACCACTTTGCTGAAACTGTCTGCCCTTGGTCTTGCGACCACGGCCCTTGCGCCCTTGCCATTGCTTGCCAAACATCATGAAGCCGCTGAAATGGAGACAATGGGGACCATTGACGTGGCTGCCACCGAGGCTGCGCTGGACGCTGCACAAGGCCGGTCGGATGAGGACAAGGCCCGTGATGCCAGCCGAAAGCCGGCGGAAGTATTGGCCTTTCTCGGCTTGAAAAAAGGCGATGTCGTGCTTGATCTGATCGCGTCCGGCGGCTGGTATAGCGTAGCGGCGGCGATTGCGACCGGGCCGGAAGGCAAGGTCTATGCGCAGAATCCGGCGGAGGCGCTAAAAATGCGTGACGGCGCCTATGAAACGGAAATAGGCGCCAGACTCGCGGCCAATGACCTGCCGCAGATCGAACGGCTGAACCGGGAAATTACCGATCTCGGTGTCGCCAACGACAGTATCGATGTGGCGATTACCGCGCTCAATTTCCATGATGTCTACAATAGTTACGGGGCCGTGGCGGCAACCGGCATGTTGCTTGCGGTGAAGGCCAAGCTGAAACCGGGCGGGAGTTTCGGGTTGATTGACCATGTCGGTGATCCCGATGGCGATAACAAAGCCTATCACCGGCTCGATCCGGCTTTAGCGGTCGCGGTTGCGGAGGCGGCGGGTTTCACCGTCGAACTCAATGAAGATTTGCTCGCCGGTGATGGCGACAATCATAGCAAAAATGTCTTTGATCCTGCCGTGCGCGGCCAGACCGACCGGTTCATATTGAAACTGACCAAGCCAAAGTAAAACGCCCGCTCAGTAAAAAGCCGCTCCTGCACGAGGCAGGAGCGGCAGGGGCGCCAAGGAAGCGTTAAACCGGTTCAGAAAAAGCCCGTCACAACAGCCAATGCGATGATCGCCGCCAGGGTCGATACACCGAGCACGATGATCATGTGGCGGGCGGTGAAGCCCTGACGGGCGTCGGTTTTATCTAATTTTATCATCTGATTTTCCTATCGTTTCTTGTGATCATTATGATGGGAGTGGATTACAGGCTGGCCGAGAGCATCCATGATGCTTCTTCCAAAGCACCGATCCGTGCGGTCAGCAGATCCGCGGTGAACACATCATCTGCCTCGTCAGCGACTTTCACAAATTCGCGCATCTGGTCTGCCACGGTTAGCGTATCGCTCGACAGCTGCTTGAGCATGGCTTTGACATCGCCAGTATCGATCTGATCGTCGATCACGCTATTCTTTATATAGGTGGAGAGACCAACCGGCGTTTTTGCGCCCAGCGCCCGGATCCTCTCGGCGATTGCATCGATCGAGGCAGCAAGATCCTCATATTGGCCTTCGGTCAGCTTATGGATACCGAGGAATTGCGGGCCGGTGACGTTCCAGTGGACCGACTGGGTCTTCTGGTAAAGCACATAGGTGGAGGCCAGAGTTTCGCCCAGCTTGTCGGCGACATCAGCACGGTCAGCCTTTTTGATATCGCTCTTCATTTCGCGGAGGTCTGCGGTTTTGACAGTCATATATTTGGCTTTCTTTTTGTTCTTTGTTGTCGCGCCCGACGGCTTGGCGGGGCGCGGTATCTGTCAAACTTACGCGCCGATGATGATGTGGTTCCATGTTTCCGTCTGAAAAACGAAACGGTAGGTGAGGGAAGAGCGACCGCGTTAAATATCCCGGATTTCTGGAACGAATTTGCACCGGGCCGCGTAGACCTGTTGCAACCTCTAACGAAAGGAAGACAGAAATGACGAACATTTCAAACGCAAAAATAGCAATCCTGGCGACGGACGGTTTTGAAAAATCGGAGCTTTTCGAACCCAGGAAACAACTGATCGACGCGGGTGCCAATGTTACCATAGTGTCGCTGCAATCCGGCTCGATCAAAAGCTGGGATGAAACGGACTGGGGCGAAAGCATCGCCGTCGACATGACCGTGGACAATGCCAGAGAAAGCGATTTTGACGCGCTGGTTTTGCCGGGCGGACAGATGAACCCGGACTTATTGCGGGTCGAAGACAAGGCCGTTGATTTCGTGAAAGCCTTTTTCAATGCCGGCAAACCGATCGCAGCCATTTGCCATGCGCCATGGCTGCTGATCGAGGCGGATCTAGTGCAGGGCCGCAAGGTTACCGGTTACCCTTCGATCAAGACCGATCTGATCAATGCCGGCGCACGATTTGAAGATAGCGAGGTGGTGGTCGACAATGGCCTGATCACATCGCGCCATCCCGGCGATCTCGACGCTTTCAGCGCCAAGATCATCGAGGAGGTCGGGGAAGGCATCCACCGGCGGGCACAAAAAGCGGCCTAATTTGCCGGTCTTTGCTGGACGATTGTTACATAATTGTCTTCTGTCCTGCTCATGGCTCAACTCGCCTCAATCGCCTTAACAAATTCGGCCATGGCTTTTTACCTAGAAGGCTTTGGCGGTTGAGCGCCATTTTTTGGAACTTTAAGGAGTAAAATATGAAGAATTTTCTGACTCTCGTGACCGGCGCCGCGCTTCTCGCTGCTACACCAGCGCTGGCGCAAGATGCCGCTCCGACTGTCGAAGCCCAGGCTGGCATGAAGGTTTTCGGACCCAATGGCGGTGAAGTCGGTACAGTCGATTCGGTCGCCGATGGCGCCGTGATTGTGGATACAGGCAAGAACAAGGCAGCGCTCGCGCCCAATGCCTTCGCCAAAGCAGAAAATGGCCTGTCGATCATGATGACCCAGGCTGATCTCGACGCCGCCATCGAAAAAGCGGCTGCCGACGCCAAAGCCCAATTGCTGGCTGCGCTGACTCCGGGAACCGAAGTGAAAAGCGTAAACGGGGCTGCGGTCATCGGTACAATTAAAGAAGTCGATGCCGACTATGTGACCGTGGACCATGATGGCCAGCCCGTGAAACTGCCTGTCGATGCCTTCATGGACAGGCCGGATGGTGTTGCCATTACGATGACCGAAGACCAGTTCAACGCTGCGCTTACCGGCACTCAATAAGCCATTATTTTAGCGGCGGCGGCTGAATGGGCCTGCCGCCGCTAAATTTCAGACTATTGCAGTTGGGCGGTGAATTTCATCGCCAGCTCATACATTGCAATCGCTGCCTGGGCGGCCTCTCCGCCCTTGTTCTTGCGAACCTTGTCAGCGCGCGCCAGCGCCTGGTTTTCATTCTCCACCGTGATGATCCCGTTTCCAATCGCCGCGCCGTCCATGGTCAGTGCCATGATGCCGCGCGCGCTTTCCCCGGCGACGATTTCGAAATGATAGGTTTCTCCACGGATCACGACGCCGATCGCGATAAAGCCGTCATAGAGATCGCTGTCGATCGCCATCGAGATGGCGGCGGGAATTTCCAGCGCGCCGGGCACAGTGATGATTTCATGCTCGTGGCCCGCCGCTTTCAGGGCATCGGTCGCGCCTGCGATCAGCATGTCGTTTAGTTCGTCGTAAAACCGCGCTTCGACGATAAGGAATTTTGCCATTTTATCTTCTTTCAAATTCGTCATCCTGAACTCGTTTCAGGATCTGGTGGATGTTCGATGGAGGTTCTGAAGTGGATTCAGGATGACGAGCCGGTCAGGCGCTCTCCAGTTCCTTGCTGTTCGCGTTCGCATTTGCCGCCGGTACTGCGCGCTGTCCGACAATGCGCAATCCGAATGCGTCGAGCCCGACCATATCATGGCTGGTATTGGTCAACAGCTCCATGTCATGCACACCCAGTTCGCTGAGGATTTGCGCGCCAACACCATAGTCGCGCAGCTGATCCATCGCCGGCGGCTTGCCGCCACCAAGGCTGCGGACCTGCCGCGAATATAGGTCGGGTACACGCGGGCTGATGAAGACGATAACGCCGGACCCTTCCTCGCCGATGATCTTCATCGATTCCTGCAGCATATTGGCGCGGCCGGTATCCTGTCCGAATAGGTCGGGGAAGATGGTGGTCGCGTGCATCCGCACCAGAGTCGGCTTGTCGGGATCGACATGGCCTTTCTGCAGGACGATCTGCTCGCTCTCGGTTGCGCTGTTATAGAAAGTGATCGCATTCCACTCCCCGCCCCAGCGGCTGGTGAAACGCGCTTCTTCGCGGCGCTCTGTCAGATGGTCGTGGCGCAGGCGATAGGCGATCAGGTCGCGGATCGTGCCGATTTTCATGCCGTGATGCTGGGCAAATTCGATCAGGTCATCGAGCCGCGCCATTTCACCGTCATCCTTCATGATCTCGCAGATCACGCCGGCGGGGTTGAGGCCGGCAAGACGGGAGACATCGACGGCCGCTTCGGTATGGCCGGCGCGGACCAGAACGCCGCCATTGCGCGCTTGCAACGGGAATATATGGCCGGGGGTAACAATCTCGTCCTTGGACTTGGTGCCATCGATCGCAACCGCAACCGTGCGGGCACGGTCGGCGGCGCTGATTCCGGTGGTAACGCCGTCGCGTGCTTCGATCGAGGTGGTGAAGGCGGTTTCATAGGCGCCGCGGTTGTTCGCGCTCATCATGTCGAGACCCAGTTCCTCGACCCGGTCCCGCGTCATCGCCAGACAGATCAGCCCGCGGCCATATTTGGCCATGAAGTTGATCGCATCGGGGGTCGCCATCTGTGCCGGAATGATCAGGTCACCTTCATTTTCGCGGTCTTCGTCATCGACCAGGATATACATCCGCCCGTTGCGCGCCTCGTTGATAATCTCTTCCGGCGTCGCCATCACGCCGCTGGCGCCGCGCGCCAGATAGGTCTCCAGCTTGCCGAGCGTTTCCGCGGTAGGGTTCCAGTCCTCCTGACCCAGGCTGCGCAGGCTATTGGCGTGGAGACCGGCAGCGCGCGCGAGGCCGGCGCGTGTTTCCTCACCGGATTCGATAAGTTCGACCAGTTGTTCTATCAGAATTTTGCTCATGGACTCGGCCTTTCAATGTGATGTTGCGAATCGTTTATCACATTGAAATGTGATTGGTCTAGGACAAAGATCACATTGAGGTCACATAGTGTGTCGCTGGCTGCGAAATTATATTTCAAACTTTACACACTTTACAGGGTTATAGAATTGAAAATCTGGGGGGTGATAAAAGCGGCTCGGGGGGCCGGTTTTGGGGCGGATATGAGGGTGTTTTGTTCATAGTCGCGTTTTAGCATTGGCGGGGTGATGTAGGAAAGAGGGGGCTGCGTGGAATGTGAAATGTGATCATAGAAGTCACCACCTCAGGAGGACTCCATTTTGAGCCCCTCCTCTGAAGAGGAGGAGCTGATAGACGCCAGCATCACTTCTTCGCTCCGCCTTTCCATTTGACCGGAACCTTTCCCAACCCAATACGCTATTAGTCCATGGCAAAAGCGAAACACTGGATCGAGCCGCATCCGCAGGGCATTTATGTGCGGCCTGCCGATGTATGGATCGATCCGTCAGCGCCCAAGGAAAATGCAGTCGTCACCCATGGCCATGCCGACCATGCGCGCGGCGGGCATGGGGATGTGTGGGCGACGCCGGAGACGCTGGCGATCATGGGCTTGCGCTATGGCACGGAGGCGGGAACGCCGATCGCTTATGGCGAGGGGTTCGAGCGCGGCGGCGTGCGTTTCAGCCTGCATTCGGCGGGCCATGTGCTGGGCTCGGCGCAGGTGCTGATGGAATATCAGGGCGAGCGGGTGGTCGTCACCGGCGATTACAAGCGCCGCCCCGATCCGACCTGCGCGCCGTTCGAGCTGGTGCCGTGCGATATTTTCATTACCGAGGCGACCTTTGGTTTGCCGGTGTTCCAGCATCCGCCGATCACGGGCGAAATCGCCAAGATTTTCGCGCGGCTCGAAGCCGAGCCGGATAGCAGCATATTGATCGGCGCTTATGCGCTGGGCAAGGCGCAGCGGGTGATTGCCGAGCTGCGCCGGGCGGGCTGGAACAAGCCGATTTATCTGCACGGTGCGCAGGTCCGGATGTGCGAACTTTATGAGGAACTCGGCGTCTCACTCGGCGAGCTGCGGCTGGTGATGGACACGCCGAAAGAAGAGATGCGCGGACAGATCATTATCGCGCCGCCCTCGGCGCTGACCGACAAATGGAGCCGGCGGCTGCCCAATCCGGTGACCGCCATGGCCTCCGGCTGGATGCGGGTGCGCGGGCGGGCGCGGCAGCGCGGGGTCGAGATTCCTTTGGTGATCTCGGACCATGCCGACTGGGACGAACTGACCGAAACCATCCGCGAACTCGCGCCGAAAGAAACCTGGATCACCCATGGCAGCGAAGACGGCCTGCTGCGCTGGTGCGAATTGCACCAGATAAAGGCACGGGCGCTGGCGATGGTCGGGCGCGAAGAAGGGGACGACGGCTGATGCGCCGCTTTGCCGCCCTGATCGAAAGTTTGATCTACACAAGATCGCGTAACGCCAAGCTGGCGGCGATCTCAACCTATTTGCGCGAAACGCCCGATCCCGATCGCGGCTGGGCGTTGGCGGCCTTGACCGATAGCCTCGACTTTCCGGCGGTAAAATCCGCCACCATCCGCAATCTGGCCGGAACGCGGATTGATCCGGAATTGTTCCGCCTGTCGCGCCACTATGTCGGCGATACCGCCGAGACGGTAGCGCTGGTCTGGCCCGAAGCGGAGGGGCGGGAGCAGAGCGATCCGACTATCGACGAGGTGGTGCAGGCGCTGTCTGCCGCCAATCGTGCGACCGCTCCCGACATTGTAGCGTCCCTGCTCGACAGTCTGGATAGCAACAGCCGCTATGCGCTGCTCAAGCTGGCGGTTGGCGGGATGCGGGTTGGCGTATCGGCGCGGCTGGCTAAAACCGCTTTCGCGCAGGCCTTTGATGTGGCGCTTGATGATGTCGAGGAGCTCTGGCACGCGCTCGACCCGCCTTATGAGAAATTATTCGAATGGGCGGAGCAGGGCGGTGACCGTCCCGATCTTTCCGCAACGCCCTTTTTTCGTCCGTTCATGCTGTCGCATCCGTTCGAGGGCGACAATCTCGATCTCGACCAATATGCGGTGGAGTGGAAATGGGACGGCATCCGGGTGCAGGCCGTGCATCTCGGCGGCGAGACCCGGCTCTACAGCCGCGGCGGCGATGATATCAGCGCGTCATTCCCTGATATTGTCGAGGCGTTTGATCGCGACGGCGTGATTGACGGCGAGCTGCTGGTCCGCGGCACCGATCAGGGCGGCGAGGCGGCCAGTTTCAATGCGCTGCAGAAACGCCTCGGTCGCAAGACTGTCTCGAAAAAAATGCGGCAGGAATTTCCCGCATTCGTCCGGGTCTATGACCTGCTGATGGACGGGGAAGACGATCTGCGCCTGTCGCCCTGGCACGAACGGCGCCAACGGCTCGAAAGCTTTGTGCCGAAACTCCATCCCGACCATTTCGATCTTTCGGCGGTGGTCGATGTCGATGATTTTGCCGCGCTGGAAAAGATGCGCGCCGGGGCTCGCGACGCAGCGATCGAGGGCGTGATGCTCAAGCGCCGGGAAAGCCCCTATCTGGCGGGCCGGGTGACCGGTCACTGGTATAAATGGAAGCGCGACCCGCTGAACGCCGACTGCGTGATGATGTACGCGCAGCGTGGCAACGGGCGGCGCGCGTCCTTCTATTCCGATTATACATTCGGCTGCTGGACCGAGGATGGCGAACTGCTGCCGGTCGGCAAGGCCTATTCCGGTTTCACCGACGAAGAGCTGAAATGGCTCGACCGCTTTGTCCGGCAGAATACGATGGGCCGCTTCGGCCCGGTCCGCGAAGTGAAGAAATCGCTGGTGCTGGAAGTTGCGTTTGACTCGATCCACGAAAGCGGCCGCCACAAATCCGGCCTCGCCATGCGCTTCCCGCGCATCCACCGTATCCGCAAGGACAAGCCAGCAGACGAAGCCGACCGGATCATTACATTGCAGGCAATGATTTCCTGAGCGGTGACCGTTCAGTTAGTAGCTGCAACCCCTAGCGCTTGCCGGGGAGCATGCGCCGGAGTGTATTGTCCTTGACCACATAATGATGGAACAGCGCCGCCAAAGCATGCAGGCCAATCAAAAAATACCCGACCGTGCCGAATGTCTCGTGCCATTCCTTCACTTGCCCCGAGAGAGCCTTGTCCGGCGCAACCAGTGCAGGAAGCTCAAGTCCGAAGAATGGAATGGTCTTGCCAGCAGAACTCAGGATCAGCCAGCCCGCGAGGGGCATTGCCAGCATGAATGTATATAGCGCCAGATGTGTGCCCTTGGCGACCAGCATCTGCCAGGCGGGCGGCTCAGGTTTGATCGGCGGTTTTGCAGTGACAAGCCGCGTGATGATCCGGATAATCACGAGGAGCAGCACGCACAGGCCGAGCATGAAATGCCAGCTCTTCAACCCTTCGCGGAAATCGCTGCCTTTTGGAAAATTCTCGCGCAGCAGGATGGCGCTATAGACAGCGGTTATCAGCAGCAGCATTGCCCAGTGCAGGAAAATGGAAAAGGACGAATAGCGTGCTGGATTGGCGGTTGCATTCATATGAGGCCTCTTTTCGTGCGCAATTAAACAGGAAGCGGATCATTTGATGCTGTCACACGTCCGACCGGTCAATCATTTGCAAGCTTCTTGCCGGCGGAATACTGTGGAACCGGCGACGATGATATGGCTCGATCGCAAGAAATGCCAATGCGTTTGACCTACGAACTTCCTTTGGTGAGTGTTTGTAACATCGGTCATAAACGAACGAAACGCAGGGAATATACCTAAGCGACGATCCGGCCGGGGTTTTCTATTTATCAAAGCAGGTCCATCCGCTCAGATTTAAAGGAACTCGTTCAACGTCTCTACAAACAGCTTGAACTGGTCATGATGCAGCCAGTGGCCGGCCTGCTGAAATTCCTTCACCGTCACATTGTCGCCGAAATATTTCATCCGGCCGTCTTTCTCCGGATTGCTTGCCCAGCTGTCGGCGCCATAATGGAGCTGGGTCGGACAGCTGATGTCGCCCCATAGCTCGTGTATCGCGTCTTGCGACAGATCGATACTATCCCAGTGCTGGACATAGGGATCGAATTTCCAGCTGTAGCTGCCGTCCTCGTTGCGGATCACCGCGTGAGTGGTCAGGTGGCGGGCCTGTTCGTCGGAGAGATGCTGGTTCGCGTCCTGCATCCGGTGCAGCGCATCTTCGAACGTCGGATAGCGTTTGACCAGTCGGCCAGCGGCCTTGCGCTTTTCCTCGATGCTGTTGCGCACCCGCTGCAGCGGCCCGACCTTCTCGCGTTCGGCGAGCATTTCGGGGCTGGGACCGAGCCCCTCGATCGCCACCAGCTTGCGCACCGTATCGGGATAGAGGCCGGTATAACGCAGCGCGATATTGCCGCCCATACTGTGCGCGACGATGGTGACCGGCGACAGATCGAGCTGATGGATCAGCTGCGCCAGATCGGTGACCATTGCCATGGTGGTATAATTGCCGTCGGTGCTCCACTGGCTGTCGCCATGACCGCGCACGTCAGGGCAGATGATATGCCAGTCCTCGCGCAATGCCTGCGCCGTCCAGTCCCAGTTGCGGCAATGATCCTTGCCGCCATGGAGCAGGATCAGCGGCGGCTTGTCCTCATTGCCCCAGTCGGCATAATGGAGCTTGAGCCGCTGGGAGAAATAGCTGTGCGAGGCGGGGCCGTTCAAGGTCATCGGGATTTCCATCGAAAGAGAGAATTGAATCATAGCTCTAATGGGAGCGGCAGGGTTCGACAAGCGTCTGGGTGAATGGGGATCTGGCGTTGGTCCGGAAGCACGTCAGTAGGACCCCTGCCAGCACGCGCTCGGTCCGGACAGCTAGTCCGTCAGACTCTGTGCCGCGCATGGCGATGTGACCTTGGTCATAGTCCCAAGCTGCCGAAATGCTATACCATGGGAAGAGGAAGCAACTTGAGGACGGAAAAATGGTCGGGCGCAAATTGAAAGCCGGTATCGCAATAATGATGGCACTCGTTGTGGGGATGCCGGCAGCGGCTTCTGCCTGCGACGTTTCTCGCGGCGTGCGGGCCACGATTGAATCGGGCAGCTATCGCGCAACCCTGAGCGGTGTCTTGCTCAAGGACAGAGGCGTCAAACTGTCTTCCGGCAACGGAACGACGAGCCCGTCTTCCACTGAATATATACTCTCCGAATGGCTGGTTCCCGGCAAGAATATATTGAAGATCGATTATGACGGAAGCGCGGCGGCGTTTGAAATCTTTGCGCGGTGCAAGGGGGAATATGATGATCACGATATCATCGACACCGTGCGCTTTACGTCATCATCTTCCAAACAACTGAGCTTCGAACATGATGGACCTCTCGATTATAACTACCTCAAGGCCGATATCGCGGGCGACGAAGGCCTGCTGGATGCGGTGAAAAAGCTGCAGGAGGCGGCGCGCTCGGGCGATGTTGACACCATCCTGCACATGCACGCGCCATTGATCGAAGAATTCGGGCGGGATATGGGCAGCGCTGACGGGTTGATAACCTATTTGCGGACGATATTGTCCGGCTATCCCGTCGAAATAACCGAAACACTCACGGTCACGCCGATCATGGGCGGGCGTGTATATCAGATACTCGGGCCGGACGGAAAGCCGCCGATTTCCGTGTCGGGAAAAATGGATGGCGGAAGTTTCTCGTGGCCAGGCGGTGCCTATTGGGCCCGGTTCGGTGACGAATGGGCGGTTATTACCAATTAGGCTGTACGACCGGCGCTTGGTGGCACCGGTGACGATAGGAAACCGTTGGCGTCTATGCTAACCATCGGATCGAAACAGGAGGCACGGGCTTTGCAACACGAATATATCAAGGGCTTGGCGGCTGCGCTCTTCATCGCCGCACAACCGGTCGCTGCGGTTTATGCGGAAACGCTCCCCGAACTGGATGCGATGGCGGAAGTCGCGGTCGACGAGGAGAAGGGCATTGCCTTTGCCCAGGAACAATCTGCTCGCGGAGAATATCTCGAGGCGATTGCCACGCTCGAACGGGTATTGGCGCTCCACCCCAGATCGGACAGCGCACGGCTGCTGCACGCGGTAAACCTGTGCAAGATTGACGATCAACTGGGCGGTGCTGTCGAACTCGGCAAATTGAAGCAAAAGAATTTCGCCCCCGAATTGTGGGCCGATGTCATGAAATTATGCCCGTTGGCGGACAAGGAATAGACCATGATATCCTTCCAATCCTTGCCGATCAAAGCCGCCCTGTTGGCCCCGGCCCTTTTAATCTTCGCCATGACCCCGGCTTCCTCCGCGCCGACACAGGTCGGGATAGCCGCCACCGTTGTCGGTGATGTGCGGATGAGCAACGCGACGATAAAAAAAGCGGTCAAGATACCGCGCCGCCAGCGGCTGGCCTGGGGCGATATGCTGAGCACCAAGAGCAAGAGCAAGTTGCAGATATTGTTGCTCGACCGGTCGAGCCTGACCATCGGGTCCAACGCCCGGCTGACGATAGACCGATTTGTCTATGATCCGGGTAAAGAGCGTTCCCTCACCGCGACCGTGAGCAAGGGTGCCTTTCGCTTCATGTCCGGCCGCAAGTCCAGTAAATCCTCCGCCTCGGTCAGCAGTTCGGTCGGTACCATCGGTATCCGCGGAACCGCTCTTGATGGTGTTGTCGGCAAAGAGGCTGTCGCAATTGCCAAGAAGGAACCGTTTCTGGACGGCGTGAAAGGCGACAAGGACAGCGCGATGCTGGTCGTCCTGCGCGGACCGGGAGCCAATCGCAGCGGTGATCTGGATATCGGCTTGGCCGAAGTCAGCGCGGCAGGCAAAACGGTGACGCTGGATCAGCCGATCCTCGCGGCCTATATTCCTCGGCCCGGCGCGCAGCCCATCGGTCCGTTCAAGCTGTCGGCCAGCGGCCTGTCGAAATTGCAGGATGAGCTTGCGCCGAAAGTGGCGGGTGCCGGCAATAGCGGCTTGCTGAAAGCGCTGATACCAGCCGCGATCATCGGTGTCGGGGTCGGATTATTGCTGCCCGGCGGCGATGAAGATTGTAGCAACTCCTATCCAGGCGGGCCCGCTTGCTAGGGTAAAATGTCGGAGGGCTCCGCTATTTGCGGGTTGCCTCGAAGACACCGTCCCAGTCGGCCGTGACCGGACCCTTTGACAGTTGTTCGATCCGCTCGCGGTAAACCGCGACGAGGGTGGAGAGACCGGCGTCGCTGTACGTCGCTTCATGCTGGCCCAGCATCTGGCTGGCTGCGGTCCAGTTTTGCGCCCGATAAAGCGTCAGAAATTCATCATGCCAGCTTTGCATGATCCCGTAGGCCGGGTCCCGGTTGAGGGTCTCGTCGCCGAGCAATGCATAGATCGTGTCCGACGCATCGCGGCCCACGACTTTGACCCGGTCCAGTTCGAGTAGGGCAAAGCCGTCCAGTTGCTCGGCAAGCGCGCTACCGATCAGGATCTGCACACCATATTGCTTGGTCAGCCCCTCGAAGCGGGACGCGATATTCACCGTGTCGCCGATCAAGGTATAAGATAAGCGCTGCTGCGATCCCATATTGCCAACGCAGCACAGGCCGGCATTCATCCCGATCCCGATTTTCACATCCGGCGGCCAGACCTGTCCCGGCTTTTGCGGCAGTTCGCGGTTGAGCCGCTCGAGACTGTCGACCATTTGCAGCGCCGCCCGCGCGCCGTTGCGGAACTGGTCCGGATCATCAAGCGGCGCGTTCCAGAAGGCGAGAATGGCATCACCGATAAATTTGTCGACCGTGGCCTTTTTCTCCAACAGGATATTGCACATCGGGGTCAGGAAGCCGGTCAGGAAGTTGATCACTTCCTTCGGATCATATTGTTCCGATATTCTGGAGAAACCGCGGATATCGCAGAACAGGACCGTCATCTCGCGCTCTTCGCCACCAAGCTGCAGCCGTTCGGGATTGGCGGCAATCTGCCGGACCATCTCGGGGGAGAGATAGCGGTCAAAGGCGGTGTGGATATAGGCTCTTTGCTGTTCCTCCTGGCGGAAACTCAGCAGGGTCTGCACAGCGTAAACCAAGATCAGCGCGATGATCGGCCATGTCGGATCGAGCAGATAGTGCAATTGGTCAAAGGCCAGCCAGCTGCCAGCTGCAACGGCCAGTGTCGCGACCGTGCCGATCGCGGCGCCGATCGTGGCACCCGCTCCGGGCAGCAGAAGCGCCAGCCCGCCGCCGAGCAAAAGGATCAGGAAAAACTCCATGCCAGGCGCCCAGTCCGGACGGGTCAGAAATTCGCCGAGGATCATCTGCTCCGCTGCCTGGGCGTGGACGATTACCCCCGGTTCATTCTCGTTGAGCGGGGTCGAAATCAGGTCGCGCAATCCGGTTGCGCTGGCTCCGACGAAGACGATCTGTCCCTCGACCGCGGCGCGTATCTCTTCTTCAGATATATCATCGGACAGCAGCTTCCACGCCGGGATCGTCCGTTCGGGTGCCGGTTCGCTAAAGTGCATCCACAATTCACCAGCTGCGGTGGTCGGTACTTCAAAATCGCCGACCTTCAGGCTGACGATGGATCCGGGCGCACCGGCGGTCTCGCCGCTGCCGTCACTGGTCTTGACCAGGATCGACCCCGCCTGTTGCGCCACCCGCAAGGCTTCGAGCGAGAGCGAGGGCACCAGCTTGTCTTTGTGGAAAAACACCAGTGGCGCTCTGCGCAATATCCCGTCGGCGTCGCCGACAATGCTCAGCGAACCCAGTCCGGCCGACGCCTGTTGCAGTTGCGGCAGGGACTGAACCGTCCCCTGATAGTGTTCCACCTGTCCACTGGGCGGTGACCCGAGTACCGCCATGCCGGTCGGCAATTCGATCGGATCACCCCGGTCCTCGTGGAGCAGAAAGAATCCGCCGACGACCGGCGCCAGAGCAAAGCTGTCGGCCAGTATATCGTCATTGTCGGGCAGGTCGGAGAGCGAGCGCAGCAGATCTTCATTGCCCTCCTCTTGCGGCAGACGCGCGGCGATCTGGCGGGGCGAGGTCCGGTCGGGTTCGGAAAAGACGATATCGAAGGCAATTGCCGCAGCGCCGGCGTCGGACAGCCTTTGCGTCAGCTTGGCAATCTCGGTCCGCGACCACGGCCATTGGCCCAGCCGTTCAACCGATTCCTCGTCAATGTCGATGATCCGCACGCCAGCATCCTGATAAGCGCGTGGTGCGGCGTTTTGATAGCTGTCAAAAACCATCAAACCCAGCCGGTCAAATCCCGGAATGGCCGCAAATTGTAGAGCCGCGATGGCGATAACGACCAGCACGCCCGCGATAATCGGTCCGGTTTTGATCATGGCCAGCCAGCGGCCAACCATTTTCCCCAAATTCCTGATCCCCGATGCCATGTCAGGTTGATTGCCCCACTCGCCCTGAAACTGCAAGGCGGCAGGCATGATCGGACGCTATTTCCAATCAAATTCCAGTTTCCGTTTGACAGCTCGCCTAACTGCCCATTAATTAAGAATGAGAATCATTCGCATTATCATTAAATCAGGGGCATATCGATGAACATCAATTTCCGGCAACGGGGAATTACCTATTCCTGCAGCATATTGGCTCTCGGCTTTGCGCAGGCCGCAATGGCTGCCGTTGATGACGGCGCCGGTTTTGACGACGAGATCATCACGGTTACCGCCACCCGCACTGCTATCGACGTGGTGGACGCACCGGCCACGGTGACGGTGATCAACCAGGAACAGATTGCCGATGAAATGGCGACCGATGTCCGCGATATCGTCAGGTTTGAACCCGGGGTTTCGGTCCGCCGGGCGCCAGCGCGCTTTGGTGCTGCGCTGGGCACGACGGGCCGGGCGGGTAATGAGGATTTCAACATTCGCGGTATTGGCGGCAACCGGGTGCTGATCCAGGTCGACGGCATCCGCTCTCCCCAGGGGTTTACCTTTGGTGCGCAGGAAGTCGGGCGCGGCAATGCTACCGATGTCGGGTTGATCAAATCGGTCGAAATCCTCCGCGGTCCGGCGTCAGCGCTGTATGGCAGCGACGGCCTGTCCGGTGCGGTCAGCTTCATCACCGCCGATCCGGTCGACTTTATCAAAGACGGAAACAGCTTCGGCGGTTTTGCGCGGGCGCAATATAGCTCGGCTGATCAGGAATTTTCCGAGACCGTGGCTCTCGCCGGTCAGGCTGGTGATTTCTCGGCGATGCTGGCTTATTCCCGGCGCGATTTTGAGGAACTTGATAACAAGGGCACCATCGACACCGAAGATGAAAGCCGCACCACCCCCAATCCGCAGGATGGCGAGTCCAACGCGTTTCTCGGCAAGCTGGTCTGGAACAATGGCGCGCATAAAGTGCGTCTGACCGGCGAATATCTCGAACGCCAACTATCCTCGGACATATTGTCAGGACGCGGACCGGTTTTTCTGTTCGGCCCCACTCCCAGCTGGATCGTGGACAATCTGGCCGCGCAGGACGAGACGAAGCGCAGCCGGGTATCGATCGACTATACCTATGATGCGGGCGAAGAAGGTTCCGGCTTTATCGACTATGCCCATCTTGCTGCTTATTGGCAGGATGGTACGGACCGGCAATTTGCTCTGGAAGAGCGCACAGCAACCTCTGCGACACCGCGTCCGGACCGGGAACGGCTGAATACGTTCGACAATGAAGTGATCGGAGCGGTCGCCGATTTCCGGTCGATCTTCAGTACTGGCTCAATACAGCATGTGCTGACCTTTGGCGGTGATGTTAGCAAAACCGAGCAAGCCGGTGTGCGGGATGGAACCGAGCCGCCGTTCGGGGAAGTCTATCCTTCCAGTGCTTTCCCGAAGACCGATTTCACGCTGGGCGGTTTCTATCTGGGTGACGCGATCGCGTTTGGCGACGGTGTCTTCACTCTCTACCCCGCCATTCGCTATGATTTTTACGATCTGAACCCGACAGACGATCCTCTGCTGCCGGGCTTTACACCGAGCGGTCAGGATGGTTCGCAATTGTCGCCCAAGCTGGGAGCGGTGGCCAGATTCGGCGATGTCCGCCTGTTCGGCAATTATGCGCGCGGTTTCCGCGCGCCGACGCCCAGTCAGGTCAATAATTTCTTCGAGAATCTCGCTTACGGCTATTCTTCGCTCGCCAATCCGGACCTCGGCCCGGAGAATAGCGACAGTTTTGAAGCGGGTATTCGCTATGCCACTAATGATATCAGCCTGTCGCTGACCGCTTTCACGGCGGACTATTCCGACTTTATCAGCCAGGAACAGGTGTCCGGCAGCTTCACGCCCGGGGATCCCGCTATATATCAGTTTATCAATCTCGATAATGTGACCGTCAAAGGCGTCGAAGCCAAGGCTAGCTACGAGGCGGAAAACGGCTTTCGTGCTCGCTTTGCGATTGCCTTTGCCGACGGCACGGTAAAATCGCCAAATAATCCGCCGGTCCCGCTTTCGACGATCGATCCGCTCAACGCGATCTTCGGCGTCGGCTATCGTGAACCCGGTGGCGCCTTTGGCGGCGAAATGATCGTCAGCTACAATGCCCGCAAGGAAGCGAACGAGACGACAGGCGTATGCTCTGCTGCCTGTTTCCGTCCGCAAGAATCGGCGATCATCGACGCAACCGCCTTTGTCCGGATCACCGAATATGCCAAGATCCGGGCGGGGATATTCAACATTACCGATCAGAAATACGCGCTGTGGAGCGACGTCAGGGGATTGGCGGCGACGTCCGATATCACCGATGCGTTCACCCAGCCGGGGCGCAACGCCAGTGTTTCGCTCAGCCTATCATTCTAATTTTATGGGGAGAAAAGACGATGACGATCAAATTGAAAACACGACTGGGGGCGGCCTTGTTCGCTCTCGCAATGGCGACATCACCGGCACTGGGCAGCGGCGATCAGCAGCAGATTACCGCGACCGCTACGCAGGCGTCCTTCGAGCAGGATCGAGCCGACATATTGGCGATGGCCGGAGACTATAAGGTCCGTTTCGACATGGCGGAAACCACGTCATGGCGCGAAGATTATGAACCGATCAATGCGAAGATTTCCGGCGGTCATGAAAGCGTGCGCGTCATCAAGGACACCGGCAGGGAGATCGTTTTGCAACATCTTCTGGTCGCCGAGCATGAAGGGGAAAGCTTCATCATCAAACACTGGCGTCAGGACTGGACCTATGAGCCTGCGAAAGTGCTGGTCTATGCCGACGCCGGCACTTGGGTGAACAAGGATGTGCCGCAGTCCGAGCGTCAGGGTAGCTGGTCGCAAACGGTCTGGCAGGTCGATGACAGCCCCCGCTATGGCGGCCTGGGAAAATGGCAGACGGTCAATGGACTGCGCAGCTGGACCAGCGACTGGACCGCTCGCCCGCTGGCGCGCCGCGACGCGGTTCGCGATCCCGTCTATGATCATTATCAGGCGATCAATCGCCATCAACCGATGCCCGGTGGCTGGATCCACTGGCAGGACAATGTCAAGATGAAGCGGGTTGATGGCAAGGCGGTGCCTTATGTCCAGGAATCGGTGCTCAACAGCTACACCAAGTTCGACGGCTATGATGTCAGCGCGGCTGATGACTATTGGACCAAAACCGAGGCTTATTGGGCAGAGGTGCGCAAGGAATGGGATGCCGCTATCGCTGCGCATGGCGGGGTAACCGTTGAGGAAGAAGCGCAGACCGGCACGGTGATCAGCGCACGGCTTTTGACCATGGGCACAGAGATTACCGGGGGCGAATTGACCGAGGCCGCTGCGGTGAAGGAAGCGCGGTCGCTTATTCGGGACGCGACCAACAAGCGGCCGGTAGAAAGCGCAGCTAGGAAAACTCCGGCATCAGCAGAATATTGATGGCGGAGCCGATATCCGCATTTGCGCAGTCGCTCGCCGCTACCCCAAGGCTTTCGGCTATGCCCCCTGCGCAAATGCGGATCATTGTGGCGATGCGGATTGCGGTTCTGGCGAGGAAAAAGAGACAGGACGCAAAACCCTATCTGGTCAAGCAACTGGGCGATGAAATCGCCGCGGGCCATTTTGCCCATATTATCGAGCTGATGGGCGATTGCTGGCCCGAGCCGATGGCCGTGCATCGACCCTGCTGTCAGCAGACAAGCCATGATGAAATATTGGTGCTTGATCTGACCACGGCTGTGGTACAGCGCCAGCCTGAACATTTCCACGGGCTGATCGGCGAGATGATCGGCCGTTCTGACCGGCAGAAACTCCATCTCGTTTTCGCTAAATTTGTCAGCCGATTCAAACGTTAAGGAAGATTTGCGTGAATAAAGTAAAAACCAGGAACCTGTTGATATTGGTTCATCTGTTCCTTGCCGCCTTTCTCGCACCGTCCTTTCTGATGGTCGGTACAACCGGCGCGCTCAAGCTGGCCGGTGTCGAGCCGTCGATCGAGGATATCGATCTTGTTTTGCCGGCAGACACGCAGCTGGATCCGGACAGCCCGACCCTGAAAGAGGATATCGCCGCCATTCTCGCGGCGCAGAATATCCATCTCGATATAGAAAGCATCCGCAGCCGTGATGGCAGTATGACCACCCGGCCGACCTCGCGGACCTTTGCACGGATCAACCAGACACCAGACGGGCTGAAGGCCTCTCTGCACAAGCCGGGTCTTCAATATGCGCTGATGGAATTGCACAAGGGCCACGGCCCCGCGATCTTCAAAACCTACCAGATGATCGCCGGGATTTCATTGTTTCTGGTCATTGTCGGCGGTTTGGTCGTCGGACTATTGGCCAAGGTCTATCGGCGCAAAACTATTGTTTCGCTCGCTCTTGGGAGCATGGCATTTCTGGCCCTCGGCTTCGTGGTCTGATCCGGACAGTAAGCGCTAGGCGAGGGCTACACCCTCGATCGTGATCCGGTTCAGATAGCGCCGGTGTCCCTGATAATCGTTCATGGCATAATGCCAGGTCGAACGGTTATCCCAAATCGCCAGATCGCCTTCCCGCCACACGTGGCGATGGTGGAAGCGGTCCTGCATGATATGATCATATAGTTCCTGCAGCAGTGCCTGACCCTCCGCCGGTTCCATGTCGACAATTTCCAGCGTGAAACCCGGATTGACATAGAGCCCCTTCACCCCGGTTTCGGGATGGGCCAGTACCACCGGATGGACCGCCGTCTGCCCGGCCTGGTCGGCATTGGTGTAGCGATCGCCAACCGCCTTGCGATAGGGGCTTTCTTCGCCGAACACATGCGCATTGCCGTGCCGCGCTTTCAGGTCTTTGATCCGGTCTTTCATCCCGTCATCCAGCGCTTCATAGGCGGCTGCCATCCCCGCGAATAACGTATCGCCGCCGCTTGGCGGGATTTCCAGCGCGTAAAGGATCGATCCCATCGCCGGGGCTTCATCATAGCTGTGATCGGTATGCCAGCCGCCGCCGATATTGATCTGCTGGTCCGGTTCCTTGAGCACTTCGGCAATTTCCGGATAGCCGTCGCGCCGCTTGAAGAAGCGGTTGAGGTCGATCGCGCCCCATCGTTTGGCGAAGGCAATATGGTCTTCGGGGGTGAGCTTCTGGTTGCGGAAGAATAATGTTCCGTGGTCGAGAAAGGCACGGCGGATGTCGGCAAATTCCTGATCGTTCAGTCTGGTGACATCGACATTTTCGACAATTGCGCCGACCGCCTCGCTGGCTTTTGAAATCTGCATATCGCTCTCCCGCTGTTCCGTTTCCTTCTGGAACTTATATTGTGATCGTGTAGCATGAAATCTGATATTGAGGAGTCCGATAATGAACGAGCAAACCCGTGTGCCATCTCTCAACCGCCGTCAGCTGCTTGCTGCTACTGCTGCAACCGGTGTTGCGCTAACCGCCGCTACGGCGACCGCTGCTGTCGCCGATGACAATTCGGATCTGACTGACAAGCCGGATCTGACGGGCAAATCGGTGTTGATCACCGGCTGTTCGTCCGGTTTCGGCAATCTCGGCGCGAAACTCTATGCCGAACTTGGCGCCAAAGTATTTGCCACCATGCGCAATCTGCCGCGCGCCGAAGGAGATGCACTGGCAAAGGTGGCGAAGGATGACGGTCTCGATATCACCATATTGGAACTGGACGTGCTGTCGGAAGAATCGGTGAACAAGGCTGTCGCGGAGGCCGAACGATTGAACGGCGGCGCGCTTGATGTCGTCATCAACAATGCCGGCATCGGCACAGGCGCACCGGTCGAATTGCAGGATATCGAAACGATGCAACTGCTGTTTGACACCAATGTCATGGGATATCAGCGGGTCGCCCGTGCGGCGCTGCCAAAAATGCGCGCGCAGAAATCCGGTCTGATCGTAAATATATCCTCACAGCTCGGCCGCGTGATGGTCCCGGGCATGGGTTTCTACAGCTCGACCAAATTTGCGGTCGAATCGATGAGCGAGCAACTGGCCTATGAACTGGTCCCGCACGGCGTCGATGTCACCATAGTCCAGCCCGGCGGCTTCCCGACCAAGATCTGGGAAAATGGCAATATATATACCGCCCCGATGCTCGATCGCGCCGATGACGAACGCAAGGCGGCCTATCAGGCGCTGGTTGACGGAGCGTTGCGCAATGGCGGCGGTACGTCCGACCCGATGGATGTACCCCGCGGGATTGCGCTGACAATCGCCAAGGCTCCGGGCAGGCGTCCGCTGCGCTTGCCCGTCCATCCAGGACCCAAACCGCAGCAGGCGATCAATCAGGTCAGCGCCCAGACCCAGATCGCGATGCTCGGCAATTCGCCCTTTGGTCCATGGGTCAAGGATGTAAACGGACGGTCCTAGCGGCGCAGCACGACCTTTTCAGACGCTGCGTTTCACCAGAAGCAAGGGCGTCAGATAGACGATCAGAAATATGAAATTGGGGATGACATTTGGCGCATTGCCGGATGCCACCGATGCGGTGCTGTCGACAGCGAACCAGACCAGAAATGTGTAGATTGTACCCTTGCGGATCAGCTCGCTGCCCTGTTCGACACCCGGCGCGGTGATGAAGACATACATGGCCATCATCCCGGCAAATACCCCACCGGCGATCGCCATCGCCATTTTCGCTTCCGGCGTGTCGAGACCGGCCACGCCATTGCCGCCGGAAGATGCAAGATGGAAGAATATGTCATTGGTGCCGGTAAAGTCATTCACCCCGGCAAAGGCAAAGAGGATGGCGACAAATATGGAAAAGCTGCCGACGATCCGGATATAGCGGCCAGTGGCTTGTGGTGACATGATCTGCTCCTCATTCGGTTTCCCCGCATGTAAACCATGAGGAAAATTTCAAAACAATTACCTGTCGGGTAAGTGCACAGTGCGCGATTCATGCTATTTGCTGCAGGCTAGGCACAGGATGAGGGAATAGATCATGCCGTCGGAATTTGGTGCGATATTGAAGGACTGGCGCAAGACGCGGCGGTTCAGCCAGCTCGATCTCAGTCTTGAAGCCGAAATGTCGGCCCGCCATTTGAGCTTTCTCGAGTCCGGCCGGTCGAACCCGAGCCGCGCGATGGTGTTGCGCCTCTCCGACGCGTTGCAGCTGCCTCGATCTGCTGCCAATCAGGCGCTCAATGCAGCGGGCTTCGCGCCGGTCTATCCCAGTCTTTCCGACGATGCACCCGAACTGGCTCCGGTTAATCAGGCGATCGCGACCATGATCGACCATCATGATCCGTTCCCCGGCTATGCAATCGATCGCCACTGGAATGTCGTGAACAGTAACCGGGGCGCCGAGATGATAATGGCATTGGCCAGCTCTGGCGGACCGGCCAATCTGATTGACATATTGATCAACTGCGCCGGGCTCGACCTGATCGAGAACTGGGACGAGGTCGCGGTTCTGTCTCTCTCCCGTCTGCGCACGGAGATACTGGAACTGGGCGGGGACGACCATCTGTCGACTTTGGCCGGACGGCTGGCATCGCACGAGCGGGTGAAGAATGTCGATATGGGATCGGTCAATCTCAATCAGGCGGTGATACCGACCATTTTCCGGGTCGGCGAAACCCGCCTGTCGCTCTTCTCGGTGATCGCGCAATTCGGCTCTGTGCTGGATATCAGAGCCGGAGAGACAACTATCGAGCTGATGTTTCCGATGGATGAGGAAACGAACCGGTTTTTCAAACGATAGAGCGGACATTGTGCGTTCATCTTTCGCGCATTAGCAAGCGGGGAAATGGAGGAGAGAGTTATGCGCTGGATTTCGGGAATCATGGCAGGAACGCTGGTGGCTTGTACGCCGGTGACGCAGGATTCGGTGGCACCTCCTGACGGACCGGACGGTGATAGCGTCGATACTATTTCCAGTCTGGCGGAGGACGAAGCCGCGGCGCAATTTGACTGGAAAAAGAATTATCCGACGTGGTACGCCGCTGTCGAACCTTTTCAGATCATGGGCACCGGAAAGCAGGGCATATATTTTGTCGGGACCGAAGGTCTTGGCATATATTTCATCCCGACCGACGCGGGCCATATCCTGATCGACGGCGGCATGCCGGGCGAGGGGCAATATGTCGCCGATGCAATCCGCAAGCTTGGTTTTGATCCGAAGGACGTAAAAATTCTGCTCAACAGTCATGCCCATTTCGATCACAGCGGCGGTCTGGCGGAATTGAAAGCGATAACGGGCGCCAGATTATTCGCTACCGAGGGTGACCGCTCCTCACTGGAAAGCGGCCTCTATCTCGGGTCCGAGGATGACAGCACGATGAACTCGCCGCCGGTCAAGGTCGACAGGATCATAGCCGACGGCGAGCAACTAAAGCTGGGCGATGTTACGCTCACCGCGCATATCACGCCGGGACACAGCCGTGGTTGCACCACCTGGACCATGCCGGTAGAGCAGGGCGGTCAGACTTATGACGCGCTGTTTTTCTGTTCCGCAACCGTTGCCGCCAACCGGCTGGTCGGACCTCCGCAATATGAGGGGATTGTCGCGGACTATCGCAAGACTTTCGCCATGACCAAAGACTGGAAGCCCGATATCTTTCTCGCCAACCATCCCGAATTTGCCGGACTGCCGGAAAAGCGCGAGCGCCAGAAAGCGGGTGATCCATTAGCCTTTGTTGACCGTGAAGGCTTTCCGGCGATGATGGCCAGGCTGGAGCAAGCGTTCGAAGCGGCGCTGGAAAAGCAGATGCTGAAATATAATGCGATCATGAGCGACTGAAGGTCAGACGCGGCCCACAGTGGTCGTTCAGTCTTCCGCGATCCATTCTTTCTTCAGCGGTTTGGCGGCAAGCGCCATTAGCGCCGCGGCGATGACATAGAATATCAGCGAATAGAGCATGGAGTAGCGCAGCCCGTCTTCGCCGTAGATCGGCGTCAGGCTGTCGGACAAGGCGCCGAGGAAGAATATCCCGCCACCGATGCCGATCAGATTGTTGATGAGGAGGAACAGTGCCGATGCGGTCGCGCGGGACTCTGCCGGGACCAGATGCTGGACCGCCGAGAGGACTGGGCCGAGCCAGAAATAGGCCAAAGCCTGCGGGATCAGGAACAGGACGAAGGCGAGGGTCGCTGAGCCGCTCATGATGCCAGCTGCGAATAACGGCACCGCCAGCAGGAAGGCCGCAGCCGGGACCAGACCATAAGCCGCTTTATTGTTCTTGCCGAGCCAGTCACCGATCATACCGCCGCCGAGGACGCCGGCAACCCCGCCGATCAGCAATATCGCGCCGAAGAATAAGGATGTGTCGATCAGGCTCAGGCCGAAACTGCGCTGCAACAGGCTGGGCAGCCAGAAAGCAATGCCATAGCCGAGCATCGAACTCGACGCAGCGCCGAAGGCGAGCAACCAGAACGCCTTCTTTTTCGCCAGCAGTACGACGGTGCCCTTGAAACTGTAAGGGGCCGCCGTGTGATCAGCCGGCGTCGGCGTCTTGATCTTGTCACGGACGAAATATTTGAAGAAGGGCGCGATCAAAACACCCGACAGTCCGACAACGAAAAAGGCCAGACGCCAGTCGACGGTGGCGGCGATATAACCGCCCGCAATCACGCCGGTGGCCGATCCCAGCGGGATGCCGAGTGAGTAGATCGCTAGCGCCCGGGCGCGCTTCTCGCTGGGGAAATGATCGGCTATCAGCGCGTAGGAAGGCGCAACGCCGCCTGCTTCGCCGACACCGACGCCCAGTCGCGTCAGGAATATCGACCAGAAACCTTGCGCCATCCCCGTCAGGGCGGTGAAGCCGCTCCAGACAGCCAGCGAAACGGTTATCACCCAGCTGCGGCTGGTCTTGTCGGCGAGCCACGCGAGCGGTACCGCCAGAGTGGAATAGAGCAATGCGAAAGCGACGCCGCCGAGCAGCCCCATCTGGGTGTCGCTGAGTCCGAGATCGGCCTGGATCGGACCGGCCAGGATCGCCAGTATCTGGCGGTCGACGAAGTTGAAAATATAGACCAGCAGCAACATGCCGAGCGCTACATTGGGCGAGGTCGTCCGGCTCTTCATGCTCTGCTGATCGGCCATTTATTTTCCTATATTCGAAAGAAATTCGTCGATTGCCGCCAGCGCATCAGGTTCGTCGAGCATCGGGGCGTGGCCGCGATCCGCGATTTCCACCGTGCTGATATGGTCCGGATGACGGCGTTTCATTTCCGCGACGGTAGCGGGAGCAAGTATGTCTGACAACGCACCGCGGAGGATCAACGCCGGAATGGCCGACAGCCGGTCCCATATCGCCCAGAGATCGGGTGGCACAGCAGAACTTGCATTGCCCGACAGGCCGTCGGAAATCGCCGGGTCATAAGCGAAGCGTATTATCCCGTCGGGCATTTCCGTGCAGGTGCGCCGGGCGAAGGCCATCCAGTCTTGTGCCTGATATCCGATCATCGCGTCGGCATGGACGAGCTGGCAATGATCGGCCGCTTGCTGCCAGTTGTCGAACGGTTCCAGCTCGCCAACATAGCTTTGGATCCGGTCGAGGCCGGCTGCTTCCACCACCGGCCCGATATCGTTCAATATCAGGCTGGTAAATCGTGTCGGCGAAGTCGCCGCCATCATCATCGACATAAGTCCGCCCAGCGATGTACCGATCAGACCCGTGTTCTCGAGCCGCAGGTCTTCGATCAGCGCAAACATGTCCTGGACGTAGGTGGCCGGCGTGTAATTTTCCGGGTTGGGATCATGGTCCGATCGTCCGCGACCGCGCTGGTCGGGGACGATCAGTTTATAATTGCCGGCCAGATGCCCGGCCAGCGCTTCAAAATCGGCGCTGTTCCGGGTGAGGCCGTGCATCAGCAGCAGCGGCGGACCTTCCGCATCATAGATGCGGGCATAGAGGTCCAGCCGGCCGTCAGCGCTGCGATAGACATGGTCGGCATATGTCATCATATTTGCCTAGGCGCCGTTCAGAATTTCACCCCGGCGGTGACAAAGACCTGGCGTGGATTTCCGTAAAATGCCGTCAGCGTACCTTCGGGGCCGAGCGTCGAAATCGGCTGGCCATTGGCTCCGAGTGCAATCGCACCGGTCGTCGGATCGGCTGCCACAAATGTATAGCCTGACGTCTTGTATTTCTTGTTGGTCAGATTTTTGCCGTGCAGACCAATGCTCCAGCGTTTGTCCGGTGCATTATAGACAAGATTGGCATCCCATAGGGCAAAGCCCTTTTGGTCGATATAGGGGTTGGCAATCTCGAACTGGTTGGTCTTGCTGCGGTAAGACAATGTGGTTCCAAGATAGATATCCCCTTCTCCTACTGGCGTAGAATAGGAGAATGTACCGCTGGCGGTCCATTTCGGTGTGTTCTGTACCTCCCGGAATTCCGCAACATCTGTCGGTACCCCGCCAATATTGGTGATATATTCGTCATATTGGGCATCAATATAGCCGAGTGAACCGGATAGGGTAACACGGTCGCCGCTGGCGATCATATCCTGCCCCAGTCGCGCATTGGCTTCAAATTCAAGGCCCTTCAATGTGGCCTTGCCGGCGTTGTTAATCACGCCGCAGAACGAAGGCAGACCTCCGACAGTACAGGCGACCGAACCCGGGATCTGCACGTTTTTATAGTCGGTATAAAAACCCGCTATCGCAACATTGAGAGCGCCGTCGAGCAGGCTGCCCTTATAGCCGACTTCATAGCTGTCGACTTCTTCAGGCTCAAAGCTGAGGAAAGAGGCGACTTCGCTATCGCTTGGGATGCCGCTGGCGTTGGTGGTCGGTGCATTTACGCCAACCCCGCGCGGGTCGAAACCGCCGCCTTTGAAGCCCTGTGAAAAGCTTGCATAGATATTGTGATCCGGAGTGGGTTTGTAGCTGACCGAAGCACGCGGCGTGAATTTCTTGAAATTCGCGCTGCCCTGGAAATCGGTGCTTGGTCCGCCGAAAGGAATGCCGGCGCCGCCAAAGGTCGGTGAACCGCCGCCGAGATAATTTTGCCGCACGATGCTGGCTGTCCGTTCGTCCCATGTATAGCGACCACCGACAGAGAGGCTCAGTTGTTCGGTGAAATCATAAGTGAAGTCGGCGAAAACCGCATAGGTTTCGGTGTCGACATCGGCTTCGGTAAAGGCTGTCAGGCCGGCGAATGTCGTAAACAGACGGACATCGAACAAGGTATCGGCCTTGGCATCAAGATAGTAGAAGCCGACCAGACCGTTGAGCTTGTCGCCTTCATAGAGCAGCTGGAATTCCTGGCTGATCTGTTCGTTAAGATAAAGTCCGGGCACGTCGAGATCGACTGCGGGCAGCGCGTCAAAGTCGATCGGTGTCGCCGTGTCATCTTTGCGCCAGGCGCTGATCGACCGGAAGGTAACCGTATCGCTCAGACTCGCCGTGATATTCATCGACAGACCGTAAGCCTCGATATCCTGGATCGGATCGTTGAGACCGCCACGTGTGTCAAACACATTGTCGAGCACCGGCGCACCGGAAACGGCGCCCGGGATGAGGCGATGGCCGCCGCGCGGATTGCTTTCGTCTTTCGTATAGTCGCCGGAAATCCGGATGAGTACGGGTTCGCCATAGCCACCCACCTCAAGCGTGCCGCGGCCAGCCCAGATGTCTTTGTTATAATTTTCCAGACCATTGGTCAGATTATCGCCGAAACCGCCGCGGGAAAGCCGCGCGCCCGATGCACCGATGCGGACAAGGTCGGAAATGGGCATGCTGGCGGTGACAACCGCTTCAGCCTGGTCATAGGTACCATATGTCACCTTCGCTTTGAACGATGGATCCTGCGGCAGTGCCTTGGTCACATATTTGACTGCGCCGCCAATGGTGTTGCGACCGTAAAGCGTGCCCTGTGGGCCGCGCAAAACTTCGATGCGTTCGACATCATAAATGTCCAGTACTGCCGCCTGCGGACGGTTGAGATAGACATCATCGAGATAGAGGCCAACGCCCTGTTCAAAACCCGAAACCGGATCTTGCTGTCCGATGCCACGGATGAAGGCGGAGAGGGTCGAGTTTGTTCCGCGAGAAGCTTCAAGCGTCGTATTCGGCGTCGTCAATCCGATATCGGTAATATCAATCGCACCCTGCTGTTCCAGTTTTTCTGCTGAATAAGCGGTAATCGCAATCGGAACATCGATCAGCCGCTCGTCGCGGCGGCGGGCCGAGACGATAATGATGTCCTCATCTGCGCCCTGACTGGCCGATTCGGATGTCTGGGCGTTGACGGCGGCAGGAGCGATAAGACCGCCTGCGAGGCTGGTGATGATCGCTGCATAGCTAACGGTGTGCTGAAATTTCATGAAAGCATCCTCCTTGAATATATGCCTGGCATTTCCAGGTCGATGAACGGCCTATATTGAAACATGAACCAACATTCAACTTAGAAATTTGCTTATCCGGCAAAATGCGGTTAGCCGTGACATTATGGCCACTGAATATAGCGAACATACTGAGTCTAAAGATAAACAGCCGCGCACCGCACGCGGGCTGAAGACCAAACGCAAACTGCTCGACGCGGCGGCGCTGGAATTTGGCGAGAAGGGCTTTCACGAAGCCTCGATCACCGGAATTACCCAGCGGGCCGGGACTGCGCTTGGCAGTTTCTACACCTATTTCGACTCAAAGGACGAGCTTTTCAGCGCGCTGGTCAAGGACATGAGTGCGCGGGTGAAGGGCCATGCCGCCGGCGCAATGACCGAGTGGCAGGATGCGCTGGAACGCGAGAAACTGGCGCTCGAGGCGTTTATGAATTTTGCCCGCGAGCATAAAGAAATCTACCGAATCATCGACGAAGCCGAATTTGTCGATCCCGCCAGCTATCGCCTCCATTATGAAGAAACCGCCAAACGCATCTTTGAACGTTTGCAGGAAGGCAGCGCGGCCGGCGATTTTCGGGGGGAGCTGGAAGAAGCCCATGCCTGGGCGATCATGGGCATGAATGTGTTTTTGGGCATGCGCTACGGTATCTGGAGCGAAGAAAAATCAGCCGTCCAGATTGCCGACATCGCCAACGGCATCCTGGCGAAGGGGATCGCGGCGGACAAGGACTAGCCCTGAATTGAACAGTAAGGCAGCGATTTTGCGGCTACTCTGCAAGTGTTGCACGATGATTTCAGCCGTCCCGTCCGACCGAAATCCCGGGCGAGCTTTGGCGAATTTTAAAGTCTCGACCGCCGGTTCCATTTTACGAGTACGTTCGAAACCCAAAGTCCTGAAAACTGGCGCTTACAACAAGCGGAGGCTGACGCTGCCCATGCCTTCTATATGGGCGGTGAATATGTCACCTGATACGGCAGGAACCATCGGTCCCAACGCACCTGACAGGATGATGTCGCCCGCCTTTAACGGCTGGCCTTGACCGATGCGGATCGCGGCAAGCCAGGCAAGGGCGTTGAGCGGATTACCCAGACAGGCTGCACCGCTCCCTTCAGAAGCAACCACGCCGTTTTTTTCCATCCGCATGGCGCAGCCGACAAGATCTAAGTCCTGAAGGTCGAACGGCTGGTCGCCGAGAATGAACATGCCTGCGGAAGCGTTGTCGGCGACGGTATCGACAAAAGTGATGTCCCATTCGGCGATGCGGCTGTCGACAATTTCCAGCGCCGGGAATGCACAGGATATTGCGTCGGCCAATGTCGAGGGGTCATCGGCGACGCTGTCTATATCGTGGCTGAGGCGGAAAGCGATTTCCGCCTCGACTTTCGGCTGGAGCAGTTTTCCCGGCGCTATTGTGCCATCGTCACCAACCTGCATATCGGCGAAAAGCACTCCGAAATCTGGCTGGTCGACACCGAGCTGTTGCTGCACGGCTTTTGACGTCAGGCCGATCTTCGCGCCGACAATCCGGCGGCCTTCCTGAACCCAGTGATCCCGGTTCAGCACCTGGATAGCATAAGCGTCATCCTCGCTCGCCTGAGGTTCGCTATGGCGCAGCGGCGCAATTGCCCGGCCGGCATAGGCGTTGCGCAGCTTTGCTGCATGAAACTTGTGGTCAATCACGATATATCTCGCAGACTTGTTGGCGTAGCATTGCCGGGTAGCACATTATTTTCCGGGCCCGGCATGCTCTCGGGTGAACGGTTGAAATATTTCGTGGCGGCCTTGATCCCCGGCGACAGTTTTCGCCGCGGCGGATTATCAGGCTACCCCGAGTTGCACTTAGCATGGACAAATAATACTTCAACTACTAAGTATATGGCAAATATGCTTGTGATTATCGTTTTATATCCATCGTTTGCGGTGTTTTATTAGATGTCTAATGATTCTGAAATATGGGGTCACCGGCAAAATGGAAGGAAGATTGGCGTGGGACAATGGCGTATCGATGAACGGACGACGGGATTACTGCCGCGCGAACTTGCATCCGGTCGAGTGTCAAGATCATCTGCGAGGGCAGCGGCAATATGCTGTCTGGCGCGTTGATGTCAGTATCGGTCGCGCGCACGTTATATGACAAGATCTGGGATGCGCATGTCGTCGCCGATGATGACGGCGAGACATTGCTTTATGTGGATCTGCATTTGATTCACGAAGTCACTTCGCCGCAGGCATTTGCAGGGCTCGCTGCTGCCGGACTCGGGGTTCGACGCCCCGCTTTGGCTTTGGCACTGTCCGATCATAATGTGCCGACAGTGAACCAGGACGCCGGCACCAGCGCTGTCACGGACGAAGAGGCGCGTGCGCAGCTTGAGGCGTTAGCCGAAAATAGCGACCGCGCGGGGATCGAGCGTTTCGCGATGGGGGATTCGCGTAACGGCATTGTCCATGTCGTTGGCCCCGAGCAAGGGCGATCCCAACCGGGCATGACCATCGTCTGCGGCGATAGTCACACATCGACGCACGGGGCTTTTGGTGCGCTGGCCTTTGGCATCGGAACGTCGGAGGTGGAACATGTCCTGGCGACCCAGACGATCCGGCAGCGCCGGGCCCTTAACATGCGCATCCATGTTACCGGTTCTTTGTCACCGCATGTCTATGCCAAGGATTTGGCGCTTTATATTTTGCAGCAGGTCGGTGTGGACGGGGCCAATGGTCATGTCGTCGAATTTGTCGGAGAGGCTATCCGTTCGCTGTCGATGGAAGCACGGATGACCTTGTGCAATCTGAGTATCGAGATGGGTGCTCGCGCCGGACTGGTCGCGCCCGATGAAAAGACATATGCCTATCTAAAAGGTCGTCCCGCATCCCCTGATGGCGCGGCTTGGACGGCGCGGCTAGAGCAATGGCAGCTGTTATCAAGCGACCCCCAAGCGTCATATGATCGCCAGATAGATATTGATGCACGGCGTGTTCGCCCGATGGTCAGTTGGGGAACCAACCCGTCGCAAATTATTGCGATCGACGAAACGGTTCCCGATCCAGCTGCGCTGGGCGATGCGGTCGCCCGGGCCGAGGCTAATCGGGCACTGGACTATATGGGCTTGTCGCCGGGAATGCCGATCGCCGGACTGCGTCTTGATCGTATCTTCATCGGCAGTTGCACGAACAGCCGCATCGAAGATTTGCGCGCCGCCGCCGCGATTGTGAACGGCCGGACGGTTGCATCGCATGTCGATGCCATGATTGTGCCCGGATCGGGCCTGGTCAAAATACAGGCCGAGGCCGAGGGGCTGGATCGTATTTTCCGCGATGCCGGCTTTGATTGGCGACAGCCCGGCTGTTCCATGTGTGTCGGGATGAACGCCGACAAATTGCTATCCGGTGAGCGCTGTGGCTCGACTTCCAACCGCAATTTCGAGAACCGGCAGGGACAGGCAGGCCGGACGCATTTGATGAGTCCGGCGATGGCTGCTGCCAGCGCCATCGCCGGTTATATTATCGATCCTGACCAATGTTAGGCTGCATTCTCGAACCGTTCGATCGCGGCGATATGCTGCAAGGATCTGCTGATATCATCAAGCCCGTGCAGCAGGATGTGGCGGTCGTTCGCATCGATCGAAAAGGAGATGCTTTGTTCTGAAGCCAGAACGATTTTCTCGTTCACAAGATCGACGGTGATCGGTGCATAATCGGACTGCGCAACCATCTCGCGGAGTTCGTGGCATATCGCGTCCGGCAGGCTGATCAACAAAAGGCCGTTTTTGCGCGCATTGGCCGCAAATATATTGCCGAAACTGGGTGCAATTATACAGCGGATGCCATAATCTGTGACCGCCCAGACAGCATGCTCACGAGACGAACCACAGCCAAAATTACGATCTGTTATCAAGATCCGGGCATGGCGACATTCCGGACGATTGAGAATGAAGCCGGGGTTCTCGCTGCCATCGGCACGGTAGCGTGCTGTTTGAAAAAGATGGTTCCCCAGACCTTCGCGGGTCAGCCCTTTCATATATTGTGCCGGAAGAACCATGTCGGTGTCTATATTTGATAGCGGCAAAGGCGCTGCTACAGCTGATATACAGGTGAATTTTTTCAACGGGTTCTCCATGTTCCTAACGCGGGAGGATAAGGGGCCTCCGCGTTTCGGTCCAGCCTCTTTTCAATATTGGGAGTTAGATTGGCTTTACTGCCCGGTCGCCGAGCGGTTGAAATAATCCGTTGCCGGACGATCCTTTGTGTTCTAAGGATAAGCTCGTCGGGCGCATGAAATCAGGAAGCGCAAAGGGTTATATCGGGGAGCTATATACTGGCTATGAAACAAGAGAGTGATCGTCACCACCCGGAATATTACACCGATCCGAACAATAGTATCGGCTATCTGGCGCGCATCTTGTTCCGGTCTTTTTCGCGCCTGCTTGAGCGGGGAACGATGGTTCACAATGTTTCCTCTGGCCAGTGGCGTTTTCTGCGGCAATTGTGGCTGGAGGACGGGATTACCCAGCGTGAGTTGAGTGAACGGGTTGGCATGCGCGAGCCCACAACTGTGGTGGCGTTAAAAAGCCTCGAAAAAGCCGGGTTTGTCATTCGCAAAAAAACGCCTGTCGACCGGCGTAAAACCTTTGTTTATTTGACCCCACATGCGAAAAAGCTCGAACTGATCCTCGCGCCGATGAATGCGGAAATCCATGAAATCGCGACCCGGGGGATGAGCGACGAGGAGGTCGCATCGCTGCAGTCACTGATGCAGCGCGTCATCGGAAATTTGGTGGATGAGTCGCCTGAATTGGCGGCATCATGGGACGCCAAGGTCTGATTGTCCGGGACTCGGATATCGTTCCGCCCCAAAAATCATGAACCAGTATAAAATAGTAACTCAATAGGTTGGTAGGAATAACGATGACAAAAATCGGCGTAATCGCAGGAAGTGTCCGCAAAGGGTCGTTCAACAAGATGCTTGCCAAACTGGCTGTCGCGCGATTGGAAGCGCATGGCGCTGTGGTGACCGAGGTCGATCTGGGGGCGTTGGAATTGCCTATCTATGCGGCTGAGCTGGAGGCCGATAATTTCCCGCCCGACGCGCTCCGCCTCAAGCAAATATTGTCCGAACAGGACGGGTTGCTGGTGGTCTCGCCGGAATATAACGGGTCGATCCCGCCATTGCTTAAAAATGCAATCGATTGGGCTTCACGACCGACCGGGGATGAAGGGATGATTGCGCTGACTGCCTATCGCGGAAAAGCCGCTGCAATTATGTCAGCATCGCTGAGCCCGTTCGGCGGGATGCGCGGACTTATGCATTTACGCCAGATTTTGACCACGGTCCAGATGACGGTGATACCGGATCAGGTGGTAATCCCTGCCGCACATGCCGCCTATGAAAGCGATGGGCAGTTGAAGGACGAACTGCCGGTAACGCTTGTCGATATAACCGCGGCCCGTTTGATCAAGGTCGCTGCGGCACTGGCCGGGTAAACAGCTCTATTGCGACACGGTCATGCTGACGGAATGTTTTGCCGGGCGCTATGGTCGATATTTTCGCCCCAGTCGGCGTCAAGCGCGTCGAGCAGCGCGTCGAATTTCTGTTGGCCCAGGACAGATGAGATTTGCGAGGTCAGGCTATCCATCGCGAGTTGCGCATCGCGGCGCATCATCTGACCCGTTTCGGTCAATGAAACGGTGACGTGACGACGGTCCTTCGGGTCGACGTCGAGCTGCAATATACCGAGTTTTTCCATCTGGTTGATCGTACTGTGAATGGCTTGCCGTGAAATGCCGAGGTTGCGGGCTATGTCCGAGGGCCGCACGATTCCGCTCACGATATTGGTCATGACCATCGATTGCGATCGACTGACATCCGGCCATCCCCGAGCGTGCAGTCGCGCTTGAAGGCCTTCATCCATCCAGCAGAATCGCTGAAATAGTGCAATGATGAGTTGGTTATGGCGCATAAGCGGGATCTGCTTTTCTGTGATCTTTTTCTCGCGAGAGAGTTGCCCGCAAACTATGGCAAGCACACATGCCGCGCAAGCAATAGAACGTTGCAAATGAAAAGCTCTTAGCATACTATGCTTTATCCGGTGGTCGGATGTACGGGTTTCCGGCCCGGGCTATTCGCTGCCATTTGATGCCAGCCTTTGACCATCAGCATATAGTTAGCCAATAATGATCAGGAGAGAGAATATGGACGCCAACGGAACCGAAGGGTTGGACGCGCAATTTATCGGACGGACCTCGCCGACCGCGCCGCGCATCCAGGCGGGCGGGCATCCATGCCAGGGCATCTACTGGACCGAAAGCGGCAAGCGTCCAAAGGTCGCGATCATTGCAACCCATTATAATGTCGATTTTTCCGAACATTATATCGCGCCCTATTTCGCGCGGCAGGGCTTTGGTTTTCTCGGCTGGAACACGCGCTATCGCGGGGTAGAGGACCAGTTTCTGCTCGAACATGCCGTATTGGATATCGGCGTCGGCATGCGCTGGCTGAAGGAAGAGGCCGGTGTCGAACAGATCATCATATTGGGCAATTCAGGCGGCGGATCGCTAATGGGTGCCTATCAGGCCGAAGCCATTGCACCGACTCTGACCGATCGCTTGCCGTCTGCCGGTCAGGACGCTCTGGCCGATCTGATCAAGGGTGATCTCTATATCTCGTTCAACGCCCATCAGGGCCGTCCCGAAGTGCTCACTGACTGGATGGATGCCTCGGTGACCGACGAGAATGATCCGGTCGCCACCGATCCGGAGCTCGATCCGTTCAATCCGGCAAACGGGCCGCCTTATTCCGATGAGTTCATCGCAAAATACCGGAGCGCACAGCGCGACCGCAACCAGCGTATTACCGACTGGGGCAAAGCGGAGCTGAAGCGGTTGAACGATGCCGGTATTCCGGACCGGATATTCCCGATGTTCCGCTGCTGGGGCGATATCCGCTGTGTTGATCCGGCCATCGACCCGTCGGACCGCAAAGCCAACTGGTGCTATCGGGGCGATCCCGCGCTGGCCAACCGGAGCCCAAGTATCGGCCGCGCAAATTCGATCAAGACCTGGTTGAATATGTGGAGTCTGGAAACCTCGCCCTGTCAGGGCAAGCCCCATCTGGTCAAGCATGACACGCCTGCGCTGGTGGTGCAGGGCATGGCGGACACCGGCGTGTTCCCGAGTGATGCCCGCAAGATATTCGATTTTCTCGGCAGCAGTGACAAGCAACTGGAGCTGATCCCGGGCGCGCATTATTTCGAGGATTCGATCAAAGAGCGCCAGAATGCCGCCGATCTGGTCGGCAGCTGGATCAGGGAAAAGCTCTGATGCCAACGGACGCCGCCGATATCGTTCAAGCACTGCGGGATGCCGGCCTGATTGGCGCCGGAGAGCCGCTGCTGGAACCACTTACCGGCGGCGTCTCCTGCGATGTCTGGAAGCTTGACACAGCGGCTGGGCCTATCGTGGTCAAACGCCCGCTAGCGCAGCTGCGCGTGGCGGCGGAATGGACCGCGCCGGTCGAACGGGGACAAAGCGAAGTACGCTGGCTGAGGCGCGCGCGTGAAGTGGAGCCTTCCATCGTACCCAAAGTGGTTGCCGAACTTTCCGTTGGCCATGCTTTTGCGATGGAGTTTCTTCCCGATTGCCCGGTGTGGAAAGACGAGCTGGTCGCGGGGCGCGTGGATGTTGATTTTGCCGCGCGCGTCGGCAGCGGAATTGTTGCGGTGCATAAGGCAACCGCGAACAATTCCACCGACCGAGATGATTTCCCCAATGACGAGATGTTTCGGGCGCTGCGCGTCGATCCATTTCTGATCCATGTTGCGGAACGCGATCCCGAATTGGCACCGGCATTGCGCGCTCTTGCGGAGGACCTGATGTCCCGCAAGATTGCTCTGGTTCATGGTGATGTCAGTCCGAAGAATATCCTCGTGAGCGGTGACAATCCGGTGTTTATCGACGCGGAATGCGCAGTATATGGTGATCCCGCATTCGACCTTGCCTTTTGCGTCACCCATTTGCTGCTGAAATCGGTGTGGCTGGACAATGAAAAATTGCGGCACGCGGCAGCGGCGATGGTCAATGCCTATCGGGCGAAGATTGATTGGGAGGCTCCGGACGAACTGTTGCAGCGTGCCGGACGGCTTACCGGCGCATTGCTGCTCGCCCGTGTCGAAGGCAAATCGCCGGCATCCTATTTGACCGCCGCAGACCATAAGAAAATTGTCCGCGCGCAAGCGCGTGCTTTGATTCTCGATCCTTCGCCGATCGATGAACTTGTTACCGAATGGAAAAGGACTTTTGCATGACTGCACGTATTACCTCCGTTGCTGGCCGCCAGCTTTGGGATTCTCGTGGGCGGCCTACAGTAGAGGCTGAGGTGACTCTTGAATCGGGAGTGGTCGGGCGGGCTATCGCACCTGCGGGAGCGTCTCGCGGCGCGCATGAGGCGGTTGACCTGCGGGATGGCGGCGACGCATTCGGCGGCTATGGTGTCGGCCGCGCCGTGTCGGCAATCGGCGTCGAAATTTCTCCCGCAATAATGGGCATGGATGCCCGCGAACAGGGTGCAGTTGATGCCGCCTTGTGCAAGCTCGACGGCACGACAAACAAGGCGCGTCTGGGTGCCAATGCGGTTGTCGCGGTGTCGATGGCCGTTCTTCATGCGGCTGCGGCGGACGCGCGCATGCCGCTCTGGCGTTATCTCGCGGAGGGCAGGTCGGTGCGGATACCGCTGCCCGAAATCCAGATTTTCGGTGGCGGCGCCCATGCCGGTCGCCGTACCGATGTGCAGGATTTCATGATCATGTGCCCCAGAGCCGGAAGTTTCCGCCGCGCACTGGAAATCACCGATGATGTTTACCGCGCTGCTGGCCGCCTGATGGAGGAAAAGGGACCTTTGACCGGCGTCGCCGACGAAGGCGGCTGGTGGCCGAATTTTTCATCGAACGAGGACGCGCTCGACACGCTGACCCGCGCGATTGAAGCCGGCGGGCACCGTGCCGGCGAAGATGTGTTCATCTCGCTCGATATCGCAGCCAATGAACTGGGAGACTCCTCCGGCTATAATCTTGCGCTCGATGACCGGCGAATGTCCGGAGAGGAAATGGGCGCACGAATAATCGAGTGGACAAAAAATTATCCGATATTGTCGGTCGAGGATCCCGCGGGACAGGACGACTGGGCCACGATGGCGGCGGTGACGGCGGCTGTCGGTGATCATGTACAGATCATTGGTGACGACGTTTTGGTGACCAATGCAAAGCGGGTTGAAGACGCACACGCAGCCGATGCTTGTAACGCTGCATTGATCAAGGTGAATCAGGTCGGCACCGTGACCGAGGCCAAGGCCGCGCTTGATGCAGCGGTCGTACATGGCTGGGGCGCCATTGTCTCGGCGCGGTCGGGTGAGAGCGAGGATGTCACAATCGCCCATCTTGCGACCGGCTGGGATGCCGGGCAATTGAAGGTCGGCAGCTTTACGCGCTCCGAACGGATGGCGAAATGGAACGAGATGCTGCGGATCGAAGAAGCGATGGGCAGTGATGCCGTCTTCGCAGGAACGTCGGCATTTGCGGCTCCGATTGCGCAGGCTCTGGCATGATTGTTCTGCACGCCCGCCCAAGCCCCGGTTTTCGCGCCGAAGTCGACAATGTTTTTGGTCCCGGTGTCGTAACGCATGTCGACGAAGCGGCATCGCTCGAGAGTGTCGCTGGAGAAATCACGACGTTGCTCCACGTGTTAACACCGGTAACGGCAGAATTTATCGCCTCGGCCCCCAATCTCAAACTCATTCAGAAAATCGGCGTAGGGGTGAATACGATCGCGCTTGACGCAGCCCGCGAACATGGCGTTGCGGTTTGCAATATGCCGGGTACGAACAGCCAGGCCGTCGCGGAAATGGCGCTTTCGCTGATGATGGGCGTGTTGCGCCGCACATGCTTTTTTGACGCGCGGACGCGTGGCGGGGAAGGATGGACAGCGGATCCGGCGGAGCTGGATAATGTCGGCGAAATTGCCGGGCGAACAATCGGCCTCGTCGGCTTTGGAAATTCGGCGCAACGGTTGGCGCCGGTGCTGAAGGCACTGGGTGCGAAAGTTGTTTATACCGCCCGCAGCCCGCATGATGTGGATTATGAATTCTGGCCGCTCGAGCAGATGGTGGCCGAATGCGATATCCTGTCTCTCCACATTCCGCTTACCGAGGAGACACGGGGGACGATTGATCCGCTGGCGATGAAGGCAGGTGCGGTTCTGGTGAACACAGCGCGCGGCGAACTCGTGGACGAGGAACGGTTGAACCGGGCGCTGGCGTCTGGGCATTTGCGCGGCGCCGGGCTGGATGTGTTCATGCGCGAACCGCTGGACCCGTCAAACCCGCTGCTTGCCCGGTCCAATGTCGTGCTGGCGCCGCATATTGCATGGCTGACGCCCGAAACTCTGACGCGCAGTCTAACGGTTGCGCATGAAAATTGCAGGCGGCTGACCGCCAATGAACCCCTTTTGCATCAGGTGATCTAATGTCTCTTCCTATCGTACTTATCACAGGCCAGCTTCTCACCGACGCCGTGTGGCAACCGTTGCTCGATGCATGGAGAGACCGCGAGGTGATTGTCGCAGACAACCGGAATGGCGAAACAATCGGCGATATGGCGCAGGACCTGCTCGACAGCGCACCGGCAAAATTCATATTGATCGGCCATGCGATGGGCGGCTTTGTTGCCTTTGATGTGATGCGCCGTGCACCGGAACGCGTGGAAAAATTGATATTGCTTTCGACGCTTGCCTCCGCCGACGGTCCGGCGCAAACCACGCGGCGGCAGGGGTATATCGACTTGGTCGAGAGCGGAAAGTTCGATCACGTGGTCGAAGAACGTATTCCCATATTATTTCCTGAAGCGAAGCGGGACGACCAACGTCTGCTCGGCATCGCACGGAAAATGGCGGCCGATACCGGTGCGGATATATTCCTGCGGCAACAGCGGGCGATTATGGCGCGCAGCGACAGCCGACCGCATCTCCGTGACATCAAGGTGCCGACATTACTCGTCTGGGGCGATCAGGACGGCATCACCACCCGCGGGCACCATGACGAGATATTGCAGGAAATCCCCGACGCAAAGCTGGAAATAATCGAAGGAGCCGGACATCTGACCACTGTTGAAATGCCAGATGTGGTCGTCCCGCTGCTTACAAGTTTCGTGGATGCATAAGCCTTTTCGACAGGCGAAGCAGCGGAGCGGGCCGGGCTAAGCGATCTCGGCTCGCACGATCGCTGCGCCGTCGACCATGGCTTTCAATTTTTCCAGCGAATGGTGGCGGCTGTGATATTTCATTCCGCAATCGGGGGCAATCCACAGCCGTTCGGCATCAACATAGCGCAGCGCCTCACGGATACGGCCGGCGACGATCTCCGGTGTTTCGACTTCCGGAGTGGACAGGTCGAGTACGCCATACATGATTGTCTTGCTGGGCAGTTCGGCGAGGATTGCCGGATCAAGCTTGGGCTGCGCAGCTTCCACCGAAATGATATCAACCACTGACGCGTCGAGTTCGGCGAGAAAGTCATATGCTTTGGGCTTGGCTTTGGTCGAGCCCGCACCATGATGCACCATGGCATAGCCGAAGCAGATGTGCAGAGCCGTCGTACCACCTACGCCGTCCAGCGCCCGGTTAATCGCTTCAATGGCATAATATTGGGCATCGTCGGCCCGCGCCTGAAGATAGGGTTCGTCAAGTTGCACCACGTCGACACCGGCTGCGAACAGGTCCTTGACCTCCGCGTTCACGGCATCGGCATAGTCCATCGCCATGGCGCGACTGTCGGGGTAATAGCCGTTTTCGGCCTGTTGCGTCATGGTGAAGGGACCGGGCAGGGTCAGTTTGACCGGCCGTTTGGTGTGACGCCTGAGAAATGCAGCGTCCTGGGCTTCAATCGGGGCAAGGCGGCGGATTGGACCGGAGACGAGCGGCACCGGATTGGCCTTTCCCGTGCGGTCGATTGCAGTGCCGTGTTTCTCGGTATCGATGCCTGACAATGCTGTGGCGAGACGGTTCGAATAGCTCTCGCGGCGCATCTCGCCATCGCCGATTATGTCGATTCCGACCTCTTCCTGGTCCCGGATCGCCATAAGCGTCGCTGCTTCCTGCGCTTCGTCTAGCCATGGTTCCGCAATCCGCCACAATGTTTCGGCACGAACGCGCGGGGGCAGGCTGTGATTCAGGCGTTCACGGTCAATCAGCCAGTCAGGCTGGGGATAGCTTCCAACAATCGTCGTTGGCAAAATTTGGTGTTTGAGCAAGGCAATATCCTAAAAAATGTCTGGCCAACTAATTGCTTAGTATTCTATCTTATGCAAGTATATAGCGTGCTAAGGAGAGCGAAATGATCGATTTAAATGCCATTCGGACCTTGGCCGACATTCCTGGTGTTCAGGCGCGTGCCAGGGGAGATGCTATCGCTATCAAGTTCGGCGAACGCGAAACAAGCTACGCATCGCTGGACATGGAATCGAACTGTGTCGCCCATGCGCTGATCGCATCAGGCATATCTCCGGGCGACCGTGTGTCGGTGTTGACCAAGAATCACGATAGCTGGTTTCGGACTTTCTTTGGCAGCGCCCTGGCACGGGCTTGTCTGGCACCGATCAACTGCCGTCTTGCCGCTGCGGAAATAGCGTTCATACTGGATGATGCGCGGCCCAAAATATTATTTGTCGGAGAGGATTTGTTCAATTGCGCCCTTGAAGCCGTAGCCGATCTTGCCGCCCCGCCTCGCTTGATTACACTTTATGGTTCTCATCCCGGTTTCGAAACATTTGACGACTGGCTGGCTGACGCTCCCACTTCGCCGCCAGAAGATTCTCCGCAACTGGGCGACGACGTGCTTCAGCTTTATACCAGTGGCACAACCGGACGGCCCAAAGGCGTCGTGCTTGGCAATCAGAATTATCGCAACTTTCTGGAGATGGCGAGCGAAATTGACGGCTTCGCCTATAATGAGGACGAGACGGTAATGATCGTCATGCCATTATTCCATGTGGCTGGCACCAACGTCGCCTTTTCCGGACTGGCTCAGGGCGGGCGGCTGCTTCTGGTCAGGGAATTCAGTGCCTCTGACTCAATCCGGTTGATGACCGAAGAAAATGTGGCCCATGCCTTTCTTGCCCCGGCGATGATCCAGATGATGCTGCAGGAACCGGCCGCCAGCGACAGCCATTACCCGGCGTTGCGGTCGATCGCTTATGGCGCGTCTCCCATTGCTGAGGATGTATTGCAGCGTGCCCAAGCGACGTTCGGATGTGATTTCGTGCAATTTTACGGGATGACCGAATCCAGTGGTGGTGGCTCAACCCTTTCTCCCGCGGCCCATAAACTCTCCGGCAAGCTGAAATCCTGCGGTCAGCCGTGGCCGAATACCGAAATGGCAATTCTGGACGGTGAGGGCCTGCCGCTGGGCGATGACGAGATCGGCGAAATTGCGATCCGCGGTGGTATCGTGATGAAGCAGTATTGGAACCGCGCGGAGGCGACGGCCGAAACATTGGCCAATGGCTGGCTTCACACCGGTGATGTCGGCTTCCGCGATGCGGATGGCTTTTACTTCGTGCACGACCGGATCAAGGACATGATTTTATCCGGCGGTGAAAATGTTTATCCGGCGGAAGTGGAAAGCGCGATAATGGGTTGTCCCGGTGTCGCTGATGTCGCCGTGATCGGGGTGCCCGATGACAAATGGGGCGAAGCGGTAAAGGCGCTGATTGTACCATCTGCTGACCTGCGGCCCGACCCTGCGGACGTCATCGCGTGGGCACGCAAGCGGATAGCGGCTTTCAAAGTCCCCAAAAGCGTCGAGATAATCGAAGCGTTGCCGCGCAATCCGTCGGGCAAAGTGCTGCGCCGGGAGTTGCGCGCGCCTTATTGGGAAGGCCGTGATCGCGCCGTTGGATAGGCGCCGGTTTCAGATCAAATCCTGTCGAGAGAAACTTTTCCGGAGAAAAACGGCCCGGCACAATGGCCGGGCCGGGAAGGCTTAAAGAAGCGGGCAGTTATTCTGCCGGAACGGCAGTCCGTCCGACAACCAGACCTTCGCGTTTGGTGCCGTCTGCCTGGACCGGGTCATGCGCGACGTCGCTTTCGTCAAATGTTTTTGTCCACGCTGCAAATTCGAGACAGATGCCGTCGGGGTCAAAGAAATAGACCGACCGTACATATACATCATCGTTCATTTCAGGCGAAGATTGGGTGGGGGAATTGTCGTGGTTCAAGATCGGTGTCACCTCGACGCCCTTGTCAACCAGCCTGTTATAATATTCATCAAAACGCTCGGCAGGAACGTTGATCGCTATGTGATTCATCGACCCATGTGCCGACATGAAATTTCCCTTGGTTGGCAATGCTTCGGGCGCTGCAATACCGGGCGCGGCTGAGGGTGCTTTGGGAAACCAGAAAAAAGCGATGCTGTCGCCATTGCCCACGTCAAAAAAGAAATGCTGGCCGTTTCCGCCCGGCAGATCGAGCGTTTTTACAAGCGGCATTCCCAATATGTCACGATAAAACTCGACTGTTTTTGCCATATCCTTGCACACCAATGCGAGGTGGTTGACGCCGCAAAATTCAAATTCACTATTTGTAGCTGTCATAATTCATCTCCTATTGAAGCTGGTCTAATTGCGGCTCGGTGCTTTTGGATCTTCGTCACTTCTAGCCTGTTATATTACCAGCATGTGTAGCATTCATACGAATAACCGTCAACCTAATTGACGGTTATTCGCTATTTTCAAATTGCCACAGGCTGGTCATTCTTTTGACGCAGGGGCGCTAAGAAAGTCGGCCGCATCAAAGCCTTCGGGGGCCGCAATCTCGACGATCGGTTCTTCGCGGTTGTCAAATTCAAGCTTCAGGGCGCGAGTGATTATCGCATGCATATCATAAAGGCAGGTGATATATGTGAATTCGAAGATCTGCTCGTCATCCCAGAAAGTCTTGAGCTTCTCGAAAACCTCGGCCGGAACGCGTCCGTCAGCCTGGGTAAGACAATCGGCATAAGCGAGTACGGCGCGTTCCTGCTCATCATAGCAATCGGCGACCGTCCAATGGGCAATGGACGCGATCTTTTCTTCGCTCGCGCCCAGTCCGCGTAGCGACTTGCAATGCTGTGAAAAGACAAACTGGCTACCTTTTACCCAGCCCGCGCGCGTCTGCCCCAGCTCGCGCAGCACAGGATCAATCTTGCGCGCCGGGTGACGATAGACGCCGAATCCGTCAACGGCATGTTTGAAAATGTCGGGAGCTAGCGCAAATACCGTCCACCAATCGCCCGGCGTCCCCGTTGCGGTGCCTGGTTCGGCCACGGGATCGCGGTCTCCGAACAGGCGGTCATAATAAGCAAGTACAGTCTCGTCGGTGACTTCGGATCTGGGAACCTGACGCAGAACGGGCATATTTTACTCCTTAAGCATATTTGCGGAATGCAGCGACGTGGGCTGAATCGAAATATTCATCGAGCCGCGTGATCTTTCCATTTTCGATTCTGCAGATGATCGCGCACGGCAGGCGGACCTCGACATCATCTTCGACGCGCTTGCCGGTGAGGACATGTTGCTGGACAAATCCATCCGGGTAAACGGTCAGGCGACGGTCCGCATAGCGGCGGTCCTTGATCCGCTTGACCATGCCAGTCAAAGTCTGCGCGGTTTGCGCCGGGCTGACGATAAGCTCGTCAGTGTTGTGCCAGATTTCGGCATCGGGGGTGAAGCTGTTTTGCATTGTTTCGATTTCGCCCGCCTCGATTGCGTCGAAAAATTTCTGTGCCAGCTCGCGGATATCTATGTCTGTGGTCAAAGCGCTCTCCTTAGATTTTGATGCCGAACATCCGTCCGCCGTTGGCTGCAATCAGCCCGTCGATATCATCGCCCTGATAAGCGGGGTCTGCGGATTCTTCAAAGCTTGCCAGCATGTCGGCGGTCACGCGTTCGGCCAATGCTTTCCATTCGGGATGGGTGAATATCCAATAGTCGCCATTCTCGATCGCCCGCACGACGCGTTCGCCGATGCGCGCTGGCGACATTCCGCCTGCCAGAACGCCTTGCATCGCCTGACTGGTTTCGGCCGCCGCGCCCGTCTCGCCCTGTGCCGGGCGAAGGTCTCGTGTTGTTTCGACGATCCGGGTAGCCGACATGCCGGGCATCAGTACCGAGATGCCGACACCGGTGTCGGCAAGCTCGTTGCGCAAGGCCATCGCGATGCCGAGCGTGGCATATTTGGAACTGATATAGGCAACCGAAATCGGTGGCGGTACGATTGCGACCATCGACGATGTGATGACCAGATGCCCGGGTTCCTTGCTTGCTTTCATATCAGCAAGGAAGGTGCGACAGGCGTAGAGATGGGCATGGGCGTTGACCGCATAGTTCCAGCGCCAGACTTCTGTGTCATATTCTTCGAACGGACCCGATCCTCCGCCAACGCCGGCATTGCTGCACAGGATTTGCACCGCGCCAAATGCGCGAGCCTGTTCACCTGCAGAGACCCAGCTTTGTTCATTCGTGACGTCAAGCTGGATACCCAGCACCTTTGCCCCCTGATCGCGCAGCGTTTCAGCGGCCTTGGCGGCTCGGTCGGCGTCGATATCGGCCAGGATGACCCCTGCTCCTTTGGCAGCAAGTGCGCTGGCGGTGGCAAAGCCAAGCCCGCTGGCTCCGCCAGTGATAAACGCGAGTTTTCCTGAGACATCCATCATTCGGTAAAATCTCCTTCGAGATGCTTAGTCATTGTGAACTGGGCAATTCCGGCGGCAACCGCGAACGGCATTAGCGCCAACAATGCCCAGCGCAGGCTTTCGTCGCCATATTGCGGTTTGAACCCGTCGCTGACGATCCCGGCGAACAGCGGGCCCAGACCGAGCCCGACGATATTGAACATCAGCATCAGCACCGCCGCAGCGGTGGCACGCGAGCGGGGCGGAGTGAGGTTTTGCACCAGCGCCAGGGCGGGCGCTACGTAGACCGTGCAGGCCGCCATAGGAACGAGCATCAGCGCGAGAGAGATCTGCCAGCTGTCGACCAGCAGAGCGGCGATGAAAGTAGGGATCATTACGGCGGTCGCGATCGCCGGGATCATGCCATATGCGCGTGCGGAGCGTTGTGCGGCGCGGCTGACAAGCCAGCCACCACCTAGAATTCCGATGCCAAAGGTGATGCCCGCCGCTGGCGCAAACCACGTTGAAATGGCCGATAGCGGCATTCCCTGTGTGCGCATCAGAAAAGCGGGAATCCAGTTCAGCATGCCGTAACTGACAAAGGCAGCCAGTCCGCTGGCGATCATCAGCATCCGCAGCGACGGTCTGCGAATGAACATCGCGAGGCTCTGGCTGAAGGGCAGTGCCTCGTCGGCGGGCTTGTTGGTGTCCATCTGGCCGCGCGCGGGTTCGCGCACCAGCCAGATCAGCAGCGGAGCGACGATGATGCCGATCGCACCGATAACCAGAAAGGCGCCGCGCCAGCCGATATGGGCGGCGGCCCAGCCACCGAAGGCTGCACCGACAAAGACACCGAACGGACCGTTTAATGTGAACAGTCCGATTGCCAGAGGACGCCGGTCGGGGGGATAGAGGTCGGCGATAACCGACAATGATGGAGCCGTACCCCCCGCTTCACCCGCGCCGACGCCGAAGCGGATCAATGCCAGCTGCCAGAAATTTGAAACCATTCCGCATGCAACGGTAAAACCGCTCCACACGATGCAGGCAATGCCGATCAGCTTTACACGGTTCCAACGGTCGGCGATCATTGCCACGGGAACGCCCATCGCTGCATAGAAAAGGGCAAAGGCAAGACCGGTGAGCAATCCGAACTGGGTATCGCTAAACTGCATTTCGGCACGGATCGGTTCGACGAGCACCGACAGAAGCTGCCGGTCGACAAAATTGATGGTGCCGACAAGGAACAACATGCCCAACGCGAAATTACGCCGCAAGGCCGATACCCCGTCGGACGGCGCTGCGCCCCCATGTACAAGGGTGGTCTTCGACATATCTCTCCCAATCGACAGTTTTCTTTATAAAAAAATACTTAGCTATATAAGGTTATCTGTCAACCTGCTTTACGATAGATGGGCGGGAAACAGGAATGGAGATGAACGGATGAATATTGAAAGCAAGAAAGCCATCGTTACCGGCGCGGCTGCAGGTATTGGTCGCGCGACTGCAGTGCTGCTGGCGGAACGTGGCGCAGCGGATATTGCGCTGGTCGATATCGACGAGACCGGAGTGGATGAAACGGCACGACTCGTCGCGGCGCACGGGACAAGAGCGACGGTACATTGTCTCGACCTTGCCGATATTTCCGCAACCGAAACATGGTTCAAGGCCCATGGCGATGTCGACATCTTGCATAATAATGCAGGCGTCGTGTCAGGCCTTCCGCAATTTCCCGATGTCGATGCCGCGCGCATCCGGTGGATCATTGACGTGAATGTCACCGCGCTGATCAGCGCGACGCAGATCGCGGTGCAGGCAATGCGCGCGCGCGGCGGCGGCGTCATCGTCAATACTGTCTCGACTGTTGCTCTGGGCACGGGCTTTTATGATGCCATGTACGCCACGACAAAGACGGCGGTGATGATGTTTACCCGCTGTTGCGCACCTTTGAAGGAAGAATGTAATGTCCGCGTCATGGGAATATTGCCCGGGCTGACCGCTACGCCAATCCTCGACAAGACCGGCGCGGACGGCAAATCGGAGTGGATGGAAGCCGTTTTGGCGAACAATGAAAGTTGCCGACCCGAGGATATCGCCGAATGCGTTGCCGACATGATCGCCGACGACAGTCTTGCGGGCGGAGACTGGGCTGCGGTACGGCGGCTGGATGGCAAGATCGAACGGCAGTGGGGACACGCCGATACAATGTGATCTGTCTATTGACGCTTCGCCTGCCGCTATTTTGCGCCGGCAATATCACCCGGAGCGAGCGGCGCTATTTTGTTGGCGCCGCTAGCATATTATTGCCGAAGAGGTTCGACCATTGTTCATCGGAAAGTACTGGCCGCGCGCTGGAGAGGTTGGCAGCATTTTTGACGTCGGTCCCTGTGATGACAGCGGGCCGCTTGCTGATCGTCTCGAACCAATGCTGGACAGCAGGATAGTCGTCGAGAGTCAGTCCTATGGCCTGGATAGCTCGTGCCCAGGGCCAGGCGGCGATATCGGCAATTGAATATTCTTCGGCAAGATAGTCTACTTCGGTGAGCCGGCCATCCAGAACATTAAGGAGCCGTATCGTTTCATTGCGATAGCGTTCGACCGGATAGGTCTGGCCTTCGGGGGCATAGCGGATAAAATGATGGGCCTGCCCTTGCATCGGTCCAAAGCTTGCCATCTGCCACATCAGCCACTGCTGTGCCTGGGAACGGCGACGAGGGTCACTGGGCAGAAGCTTGCCGCTTTTTTCGGCAAGATAAAGCAGGATTGCGCCCGATTCAAAGACCGGCAGCGGCGCACCGCCGCCGGTCGGATCGTGATCGACGATCGCTGGCAGGCGGCCATTCGGATTGATCCGGCGATATTCGGGCGTCAGATGATCGCCGCGAAGCATGTCCATCGCGATCAGTTGATATGGCAGCCCGATTTCCTCGAGCATGACCGACACTTTATGGCCGTTGGGGGTGGCGGTGAAATAGACATCGATCATCGGGAATTCCTTTCGGCATGGATAGTCCGTGCTGCGGCAAAGGCGGTATCAAAAGCCTCATGGCCTGCGGGATAGCCGACGAGTGTCAGGGTGACGCCGGCGATCTTCCATCCGCCCTCGCGCCGCAGATAATGGGTGTAACGGCCGATCAGGTCTGCCAGCAATATCCGTTGATCAATCGTGACAAAATGTGCGGCGTCGACGATGCTGGTCACGGTCGCGCTATCATCCTTTATCGTGGCGGTCAGATTGTTGAGCCGGTGCGCGGTCGCATCAAACCCCTCGAGCGCGCGACAGCGGTCAACCCATTCGCTGGCAGGGATAGTAGCGACCAACGATCCGATCGCACCATAGTCGATTATTACCTGATCGCAGAACAAGGCGCGATAGGCTGACCAGTCATGCGCATCGAGCGCGTCGGCATAAGCAGAAACGGCTGCAGTCGCTGCTTCCCGATCCAGGAAACCCTCGACTGCAGCCGTTTCAGTTGGCATTTTTAGAACTTGAAGCCGGCTTCGAGCGATATATTCCGCGTCGGCTCAAGATAAAGGATAGCACGTGACACTGCCGTAATTGGCGCCGGCAATCTGAACGAGCTGCCGGTTGTCAACTGGTTGGTCAGATTCTTGCCGACCAGCGCGATATGCCAGCTGTCATCCTGGTCAGCGATCTGGACCCGGAGGTCGAGTTTCACATAGCCATTTTGAACACCAAAGGTCGGGTCCTGATCATCCGAATTGAAATATTTTGACCGTCCGGACGCTATCCCGGTCATGTCGAACTTGAGATCTTCCGAAAGATCAAAGCCGGTATGCGCGGTAACGCTGCCGGTGAACTTGGACGCCAGAGTGGGACGGAAGCCGGCCAGATTATTGGTCAGCGGGTTACAGGTCGCCGGTTGTGACGCAAGACATGCGGCGCCGGGATAATCGTCATATTGCAGGTCCTGATAGGCAGCCGACCCGGTGATGTCGAAATATGGCGACAGGAACAGGCTAAGCGATCCTTCGATTCCCTTGGAGGTAGCGCTGGCGGCGTTGCCTGTCAGGTAGCTCGACGAAGACGGCTGATAGACCGAGACCTGCAGGTTTTTGAACTGCGTGTCATAAGCGGAAAGATTCGCAACTACCTTGCCGTCGAACAATGTCGATTTCAGCCCGATTTCATAGTTGCGGGATTTTTCCGGCTTGAACGAGAATGTCGCATCGGTTGTGCCAAGCGAGTTACTGACAAAACCGCCTGATTTCGATCCGCGCCCATAAGTGGCGTAAACCATGACGCGAGGCGCAATGTCATATTGGATGGTCGCCGACGGATCCAGATTGCCTTCGCTGATCGAGCCCACTGCAGTGCTGATGGGGCGAATGGCAAACGGGCCATATTCCAGACGTGATGCAAAATCGCCGTCCTTGTCGGTGTGTGTATAACGCAGACTACCAATGACACGCAGGCTGTCGTTGATGTTCAGCGTGCCCTGACCAAATACCGAATAGGAATCGGCCTTCTGGTTAAACCGGCTGTTGATCAGACCAAAATAGGGACTTCCGCCCAGGTTGAGAATATCGAAGCCCTGAAGCTGGTCCAGTCGATAGTTGGAGTGATCATAATAGACACCGGCGACAAATTCGAACGTCCGGCCGGTTGGCGACAAAATGCGAAGCTCCTGCGAGAACTGGTCGAACCGTTCGGGGAAGCTGTTGTAAACCGAATTGTTGGTGGCGGCTCCGTTGACCGGAATCGTCTGATCAAACCCGTTAACAATCTTGGCGTTGAACCATGAATAACCGGTGACTGATGTCAGGGTATAGTCACCAAGCGCGATATTCGCGGTTGCCGACGCCATGACGGATTCCACCTGATTACCCTCGTCGCCAAGAGCGGATCGTTCGAGAAAACGTGTTGTCTGGGGATTTTGACCCGTCGTCAACGGGCTGGAAACCGACACGCCGCCGACGATATCGCGATTGGCATATTCAAGCTTGGCTGTGAGATCGAAATTATCCGACGGCTCCCATTTAACTGTTCCGCGAACAAGCTGTTGCTTGGTTTCCGGATCATCATGGTCGGTCGCGCGGTTATATATATAGCCGTCCTGCTTGACGAACTTATAGGCGATACGGGCACTGAGCGTGTCACTTATCGGACCTGAAACATAGCCGGAAACATCGATACCTTCATGGTCGAAGTTATAAAGCGCTGTGAAGGCACCTTCGGGCGAATTGGTCGGACCTGCCGAGACGACGCTTACGGCGCCGGCTGCAGTGTTCTTGCCGAAAAGGGCGCCTTGTGGTCCGCGCAGGACCTCAACGCGATCGAGATCGAAGAAAGGAGCCTGTGCCTGACGGGAACGCCCGGCATAGACGCCGTCAACATAAAGCGAGACCGACTGATCGAAGGCAAAGTTCGATGGTGGTGAACCAAATCCGCGGATATAGATGACGTCATTGCCCGCGGTCGTTTGCACAAAGACGTTGGGCGCGTAGTTCATCACGGATTTAATGTCGTTGGCATTGAAATCAGCGAGCTTCTGGCCGCTGACGACTTCCATGGAAATCGGAACGTCCTGTAGATTCTGTTCGCGCTTTTGCGCGGTGACGACGATTTCATTCTTGTCCCAAGTGCCGTCGGCCGGAACGGCTTCGTCGACGGTGGACTGGGCCATTGCGGTCGTGCTGTATGACATCATGGCTGCGATAGCCGTGCCGGTTAGCAAAATCTGATTGCGAGCTTTCATTCGGATCCTCCCTTAAAGATATTTTGCTGACGGTTTAGAAGGCATGCATCCCAGCCTTTATCCGTCAATCTACTTGACCCTTAGTAGACTAATTGTTTTAAGTTTGTCTATAGCTTTGAGATAAGGATTCGAAATATGACCCAAAAAAATATGACAGCGGAACCGGCGGCGTTGCTGAGCCGATATCTGTGCACCGTAGAATTTGACGTAGACGGCGGAATTATCGCGATTGGCGCGTCCCCCTTTGGTGACCAGCGGGCAGGCTATGTCACCGGTGGCCGCATCACCGGTCCACGAATTAGCGGAGAGGTTTTGCCCGGCGGCGGCAACTGGTCGCGCGCCGGACGGCTGGGCAGCGACTCATCCGTTGGCACTTTCGATGCCCGCGTGGTTTGGCAAACCGAGGACGGGGAAATGATTTACGTGACCTATAGCGGTCGCAATGTCATTCCCGATGACGTCCGTGCAGAATTTGTCGATCCGGCGCAGCCTTATGTGGACCCCCAGCGCTATTATCTGCGAATCGCGCCGGTATTTGAAACGGCGAGCGAAAAATACAACTGGTTGAACGGTGTGCTCGCGGTCGGTGTCGGTGAACGCACCAGCTTCGGGGTTCGCCACATCATTCACGAGATCAGGTGAGATGATCGACCTGCATTATTCGGCGACCCCGAACGGTCAGAAGATAGCAATCATGCTCGAAGAGATGGGGGCCTCCTATCGGGTTATTCCCTATGATATTTTCAACGGCGATCAGCTGACGCGGGCATTCGGGCAGATCAACCCGAACCACAAGCTGCCCGCGATCGTTGATCATAGTCCTGATGGCGGTGGAGAACCGGTGACCGTTTTTGAATCCGGAGCAATTCTGCAATATCTGGCCGAAAAATGTGGAAAATTTCTGCCCGTATCGGGTGCGTCGCGTGCAGCAACACTATCATGGCTTAACTGGCAGGTCGCGGGACTAGGGCCAATGGGCGGACAGGCAAGCCATTTTTTGCGCTATGCTCCCGCCGGTCAGGAATATGCCGTGGAGCGCTATACAGGTGAATTGAACCGGTTGCTGACCGTGCTGGAAGCACAGCTGACGAAAAACCGTTATGTTGCCGGTGACGCGTATAGCATCGCCGATATCGCGATCTGGCCGGGGCGGGCCTCTGCTTTTGTCGTGGGCATTGATCTCGATTGCTGGCCGGCGATGCATGCCTGGTTTGAAAATATCCGCGAACGACCGGCGGTCGCGCGTATGATGACCCGCGCCGATCTCGCTTCGCCCGCCAAATATGTCGGCCTGGTCCAGAAACTGGATGATCAGGAATGGTCGAATATGTTCGGCGACGCCAATCAAGCCGCGGTCACGAAAGAATAGTCGCTAGCGTATAGTGTGTTGGCGGTCGCCCCACAATATGGCCCGATGTTCATCGGTGAAGCCGGAAAGCCCGCCCTCGATCGTTTCGGCCCGCGCTGCTCCCACTTTCATCCCTTTGCTGACCGCCGGGCGTTCGAGCATCGCGTTGCCCCAGCGTTCGATATTGGGGAATTGCTCTGCCTTCTCGATAAACTGGCGGCGCAAATAGGGGAGGGTAGCCATGTCGGCGATGCTATATTCATTGCCCGCCAGCCATTCGGCTTCGCCCAGCCGCTTGTTGAGAACCATCATCAACCGGTCGACCTCGCGGGAATAGCGCGCGATCGCATATTCATGCCGGTCCTTGGCATAATGGGTAAAATGCGCTTCTTGCCCGAACATCGGGCCGATGCCCGAAACCTGAAACATCAGCCATTGCCAACAAGTCGCACGCGCGGCCGGATCGGTCGGGATGAAACGTCCCGTCTTTTCGGCGAGATAAAGGAGAATCGCGCCGGTTTCCCAAAGGGTAAAGGCGACGCCATCAGGACCTTCGTCATCGATAATTACGGGTGTTTTGTTATTGGGATTGAGCGCGAGGAATTCGGGTGTCAACTGATCACCGGCAAGGATGTCGATTGTTTCAAGGCACCATTCCAGTTCCATCTCGAGAAGCGCGATTGCGATCTTGCGCGCATTGGGCGTAGGCCCGCCATAAAGTGTAATCATTGTTTACCTTCCTCGCGGCCCAGCCACCGCTCGATAATATCATCGCTATCCTGGCCGACGGTCAGTGGAGCGGGGCGGCGGACGCTGCCCGGTGTTTTGGACATTTTCGGGAAAACGCCCTGCATGGTGAGTTCGCCAAATTCTTCGTCGGGCACTGTCACCAATGCTTCGCGCGCCGTGAAATGCGGATCTGCCATCATGTCTTCAGCATCGTAGATACGTCCGGCCGGAACACCGGCTTCCACCATCTTTGCCTCCAGTTGATCGACTGTCAGCGTCCGGGTCCATTCGCTGATCAGCAAGTCCAGCTCTGCCTGTCGCGCGCCGCGAGCGAGATGCGTCGCATAGCGTTCGTCACTGGCAAGTTCGGGGCGGCCCATCGCCGCGGCCAGCCGTGTGAATACGCCGTCCTGATTGGCGCCGATCAAATATTCGCCGTCGCTGCACGGATAGACGTTCGACGGTGCGATGGCGGGCAGGGTTGACCCGGTGCGCTTTCGCTTGGTCCCGCTTGCCGAGTAATCGGAAACAGTGGACTCCATCACCTGCAGTACCGCTTCATATAATGCGGAATCGACAATCTGGCCTTCGCCGGTCTTGCTGCGGTGATGGAGAGCGGCCAGCGCTCCCATACAGCCATAGCTGGCTGCAAGCGTATCGCCGATCGACACGCCCATGCGGGCAGGCGGGCGATCGGGGTGACCGACGATACCGCGCCATCCCCCCATTGCCTCGCCAATGCCGCCAAATCCGGCGCGCGCTGAATAGGGCCCGGTCTGTCCATAGCCCGATACGCGGACGACGATCAGTCCGGGATTTACAGCACACAGGTCTGCAGGGTCGAGATTCCATTTTTCCAGCGTTCCGGGACGGAAGTTTTCGATCAATATGTCGGCTTTGGCAATCAGGTCGCGAGCCAGTTGCTGCCCCTCCGCCGCGCGAAGATTGCAGGCTACGGAATATTTGTTGCGCGCAATGACACGCCACCAGCTGGGTTTGTCACCCTGGCCCCAGTTGCGCATCTGGTCACCGGCTTCCGGCGGCTCGAGCTTGACGATTTCGGCGCCCATGTCGCCAAGCAACTGCCCGCAAAACGGGCCGGCAATCAACTGCCCCATCTCGACCACACGAATGCCTTCGAGCGCTCCGCCACTGCTGGTTGTTCCGGCCATATTGTTCCTTTCGAGCGTTGGGCTGGTGCGGACATTATTCTATAGTCGCAACAGAAACCCCCCAGTGATATTTGCAATATACTTAGAATACTATGTAACAAAAAATTGTAAAGGGTCCCGTGAAAACCCCGAGCATCGTCGGGAAAGTTTCAGGAAGCTGACCCCTGAAAATGCCCAATCCGGCAGGGCCGCAAACCATGCCGAACGACGGACAAAGTCATTGCCTATTCCAGATCCAGAGTTAATTGTGACATATGTGCTCGGGCATGGCTGGCGTTCGGAGACATATGGCAATCCAACTTGCGCCGCAAAACCGTGAGCTCGAAAGAAATGGAATGAAAATGAAAAGAGCGAAGTCGAAATCAGTCGATGATGCAACACTCGAAAATAGCTTGGGCTATCTAGTCCGTGATACGCATCGCCTGATAGGTAAGGTACTTAATGCCCGGCTCGAACGTGTCGGCATCCGGGTGGGGCATTGGTATATCTTGCGGTCATTGTTGCAAGAAGAGGGTATTACCCAAAGAGAACTCAGTACCCGGATCGGAATGAACGAGCCCAATGTCGTAACGTCGCTGCGCGTTCTCGAAAAAAAGGATATCATCAGTAGGATTGTCGATGAAAAGGACGGCCGCTGTAAACGCGTCGGACTAACCAATGCGGGGCGCGCGCTTGCTCTCTCTCTCCTGCCGATCGTCCATGAAGTGAATGATATCATCGGCGCTCCTTTGAACGACGAGGAACGCGCGCAACTGATATCGCTTGTGAAACGGGTGCGTCAGGGGCTTGAATAATCCCGGTCAAAGGCTGGCATCAAATGGCAGCGAATAGCCCTCCAGTCCGGCACGGATGGTCAGTTTGTCGATCTTGCCCGTCGGCCCGAGCGGGATTTCATCGACGAATAAAATATCATCGGGCATCCACCACTTAGCGATTTTGCCGTCGAGATATTGTTTTATGTCTGCCGCATCGGCCTGCGCGCCGGATTTCAGCTGACACAGCAAAATCGGGCGCTCGTCCCATTTGGGATGAACCACCCCGACCACGGCCGCAATGGCAACGGCTTCATGCCCCGCCGCGATATTCTCTATCTCGATGGAACTGATCCATTCGCCGCCGGATTTCACTACATCCTTGGCACGATCAGTGATCTGCATATATCCTTCGGCATCAATCGTGGACACATCGCCGGTGTCGAAAAATCCGTCCTCGTCGAGTATGTTACCGCCTTCTGCACCAAAATAGGCAGCCGCAATCGTCGGTCCTTTAATCATCAAACGCCCCGGCGTTTTACCATCGTGCGGCAGACGATTGCCTGCGTCATCGACCAGTTTCATTTCGAGCCCGCAGAGCAACCGGCCCTGTTTGAGCTTATAGGCCATCTGCTCTTCATCCGGCTTCGCCGCGACCGACGCATTGGCCACCGAAACCGTTCCCAACGGCGAGGTTTCGGTCATCCCCCATCCCTGGATAACCTCCACACCATAATCGTCGCGGAATGCACGGATCAGCGATTCAGGGCAAGCCGATCCGCCGATCGTGACCCGTTCCAATGTGCTGAAACGCTTGTCATTTTCCTGCATATATTCGAGCAGCATCTGCCATACAGTCGGCACCGCTGCGGAATAGGTTACGCCTTCCTCCTCGATCAGCCGGTAGATCGATTCTCCGTCCATGCGTTGCCCCGGCAACACAAGCTTTGCGCCGACTGCGGGAGCTGAATAGACCACGCCCCAAGCGTTGGCGTGATACATTGGCACTACCAGCAAGACGGTGTCCCGCGCCGATAATGCCAGAGCATCGGCCTGCAGGGTCATCAATGCATGGATATAGTTTGACCGGTGCGAATAGAGTACGCCCTTCGGATTGCCCGTGGTGCCGGACGTATAGCAAAGCCCGCAGGCGCTATTCTCGTCAAAATCGCCCCAAACAAAATCTGCAGGTTGATCTGCGATCCATTCGTCAAAGCTTATCGCAGCAATATGGGTTTCAGGCATTCCGGCCCGGTCGCAAAAGAAAATCACCCGCTCGATTGTTGGTACCTGTTTCAGCAATTGTTCGACGAGGTCGACGGTTGAGGGATCGGCGATCAATATCCGGCTGCCGGCATGTTTGGCGATATAGGCAATTTGCTCCGGAAACAGGCGGGGGTTAAGCGTGTGCAATACCGCTCCCATCCCGGCAGCGCCATACCAAGCCGCCAGATGCCGAGCGCTGTTCCAGCCCATAGTCGCGACGCGGTCGCCGGGCATTATGCCCGCGGCGCGAAGCGCGTTCGACACCCTTTTGGCATCGGCATGAACGGCTCCATAGTCGGTCCGCGTTACCAGACCTTCGGCATCGCGGGAGACGATTTCCCGCCCGCCATGCCATTGCGCGGCATGGTTTATGATCCGGTCAACCGTCAGCTGTACGCCTTGCATCAGTCCATTCATCGCTTGTGCCTCTCCTTATCCTAGCCAGACATATCGTATTTCGTTGTTATTCCGGGAACCGCCATATTCCCGCCAAATTAATCCTGGTCGGCGTCGCAATCCCGGCCTTCGTCAGATGCTGAAAGATTCAAAACATTCTTCAGCGAACAGTTCCTCCGGCTGCAGGCGTCGCGCCGACAGTCCCTGTTCGTGATGATAGCGCAAGAATGTGTCGATAGTGTCGCGATTGGGCCCGAATCCATAAGGCCACCAGTCTTTGCCGAGCAACTCGATCGCTTCCTCTACCGCAGCAATTTGCCAAGGCAACATTGTCTTCAGGGATGCGGTAACGAGCAATTCTTCGTAAACCTTGGCCTGGGCAGCCTCAAACGCTTTTTGCAGCGAACGGGCGACCCACCGGTTTTTCTCGTAAACCTCCCGCCGGATCGCGACGAGATGCATGATCGGGAAAAATCCGCTGCGCCGATAATAATCCTGTTCAACGGCAACGAAATCGGGAAACATTCGGCGAACCTTATCGGGCTCGCTATAGAAGGTGCTGGGGGTTCGCGCTGTATGCAACGCATCAATCTCTCCGTCAGCCAGCATGCGCGACAGCGTTTTCTCCCTGCCTATCGACTGCAACTTGAATTTTTCAGGTAGATCGAGCTTCAGTTTTTCGTCGCGCCCCGCCTGTTCCTCTCCGCCGGTGAAATAGGTGACGCTCGCCGGATCAACGCCATATTCGTCGGACAGGATGCCGCGAATCCAGACTGGTGCTGTCATCTGATATTCCGGAACGCCGATGCGCTTGCCCACGAGGTCGGCAGGCTTTTCGATGCCGCTCTGCGCCGACACAAAAATACAGCTGTGGCGGAACAGGCGCGAAGGAAAAACCGGAATGGCGATAAACGCCGGATCGGGTCGCGACAGCGTGACACAATAAGAGGACATAGACATTTCCGCCGCATCAAATTCGCGGTGTCGCAACATTCGGAAAAATGTCTCTTCTACTTCCAGGGTTTGGAGATTGAGGTCTATGCCGTCAGGCTGGACGCGTCCGTCGGCAAGCGCCTGGGTACGGTCGTAATTCCAGCAAGCGAGCGAAATGGGAAGCTTGGACATGCGTTTTCTTTCAAATATCGGAAGGGGTTAATTCAGACGGCGCGACACTCCGGCCTTCGCTCGCGGAACGGAGGATAGCCTGACATACCGTCAGGCTATCGCGTCCCCAGGAGCCGTCGAAAAGTGGTGTTTCTTCATCCAGGATGGCGCGGGCAAAGGCATCGGCGACATTGGTGCGTTGCGCCACCGGCAGCGGTGCAGCGACGCTGCGCATTCCGGTATTGCTGTGAATATTGACGCCTTGGGACGTCAATTCGAGGTCTGCCTTTTCGCATGATATGATCAGCGAACCAAATCGTTGGTGATGCTTGGGTGCCGGCGTTTCGTGACGGGCAGCGAAGGTGCGTGCTGCTTTTGCCTTCTGTTCGTCAACCGCCTGCAGTGTGGCGCGAGCTCTGCCATGCGCCTCTGGGTCCTTGATCTGGCCCAGTTCACCGATCCAGCCTGCTACGGCATCGCTGTCATAATGCGCATAGCCCGAATAGGTCAGATTCGCGACGGCGCCATTTTCAAAATTCAGGAGCGCGGTGAACGCGCCCTCGGTGGCGCGCGCATCCCAGCCACCGGTCCACGCGCTCACTGATGTTACAGGGCTGTCCGCAATACGACGCACCATGTCTATCTGGTGCGTCCCCTGACTCAGCACTACGCCGCCTCCCTGAGCGGTGTCGAGCTCGGCGGGGCGACGGGGACGATAGAGAAAATCTGTAAAATTGCTGCTGTGCATCATCCGCGCTGCGCCGACTTCCCCCGATGCCACTATCTCTGCGGCCAGTGCGACGGGTGGATTAAAGCCGTGGCTCGGTCCGACCATGAGTATCGTCCCGGCGTCCCGCGCAGCAGCGACCATGGATGTGGCTTCAGCCAATGTCACCGCCATCGGCTTTTCGACCAGCACATGCTTTCCGGCTCTGGCCGCCATGATGGCGTGACTTGCATGAAATTCGTGCGGGGAAGCGATGTACACGGCGTCGAACCCGCCATCGGCGAACAGTTCCTCCGCTGACGCAAACGAGTTTCTGCCGAAGCCGTCGCGAGCCTGTGCACTCGGATCACACCCTGCAACCAGCTCGATACGAGGATGTGCGACGAAAGCCGGTACCGTCAAAACCGCCCCTCTGCCCAACCCCAATATCGCCAATCGCAATGTCATCAACCTCTCCTCTTTCCCGCATTAGTGTTTGGCCTCTTGAAAAGCAAGTTACTTATATATAGAAGCAATAATTACGGAGTGGATGATAGCGTCCCCCCAATATAATTTTGGAAACTGTGATGACACCTCAACAAAACGATCTTCTGTGCCGTGTGGAAGGCGACTCGCCGATGGGCAAAATAATGCGCCGTCACTGGATGCCTGTGTGTATGAGTGAAGAAGTCGCGGAGCCTGACTGCACGCCGCTGCGAGCGCGCTTGCTGGGTGAAAATATGGTGGTGTTCCGCGATACCGGTGGGCGCATCGGAGTCCTGGACGAACTCTGCCCGCATCGAAGGGCGTCCTTGGCATTTGGACGCAATGAGGAATGCGGATTGCGCTGTCTTTACCATGGATGGAAATTCGACGTGAATGGCCAGGCGGTTGATATGTCGTCGGAGCCGGTCGATGCCAAATTGCGCGATTCGATGCGCACGCGTTCCTATCCGGCGTGCGAAGCTGGCGGCTTTGTCTGGGCATGGATGGGGGACCCCGAACATCCGTTGCCGTTTGATCCACCGGTTTGGACGAAAGCGCCTGATGACAAGATCGCTATCGTCAAAGTACATGCCGAGTGTAACTGGGCCCAGGTACTCGAAGGATCAATAGATTCCGCCCATAGCAGTAGCCTGCATTCGTCCAATATGCCGACCGCGGTCGATGTTGCGAACTCGACCGCGACGGACAGCCAATGGCTCCGCCCGTCGGCGGATAAATCTCCGCGCCTTGAAATAGAGCGCACGCCTTACGGCTTTCGCTATGCCGCTATCCGCAAGCCGATCCATGATGCAGAAAAGCAGGATTATGTTCGGACCACTTCGTTTATCGCCCCTTTCACGGTGATGATTCCGCCGACGGATCAATATAATCTGATCCAGATGCTGGTTCCGATCGACGATGTGAATTGTATGTTTTACTGGATCGCCTGGCATGAAACAAAGGGGATATCGACGGATGCGTGGCGCAAATTCTGTGACGCCATTCCCGGCGTTGATGTCGACCCGGTCACTTTCAGAAAAGTCCGCAATATCAACAACAATTATCAGCAGGATCGTGCAGCGATGAAAGCGGGCGATTTCACGGGTATCAAGGGTATCCCCACCCAGGATATGGCGATGTGGGAATCCATGGGGCCCATCGCCGATCGCAGTGATGACAAGCTCGGCTCGAGCGACCGAGCGATCTTCGAGTTCCGCAAAATTATGCTGTCTCAGGTTAAAGATGCCACGAACGAGGCTCCACCAAAGGGCTATTATAACAGGGATCTGTTTTCGTTCGAAGGGATGGTCAGCAAGGATGCCGACTGGCGAGAAGTGCCATCGCCTTACGCCGCCGCCAGTTGATAGCAATGCCTGCTCGTCCGGAGTCCTACCGGACACAGACGCTCAACACGAGCACCGGATGGACGAATCAATATGGCGCGCCGCGGACCGGAGGATTCAATATCTCTTACAAGTTCTGATGTTGCCGGCTGCGGCCAATCTGGGGGTCATGTCGCCATTAAATTCTGGCTTTAGAGCACAGCCCGGAAATTGGCCGACCGAAGACAAGGTCGAATTCCATTCAAGTCGGTCCGCTTGTTCTCCCCAAAAGGACGAGCGCACCTCCGAGCATATAATTCGCCTATTCGACCAACAGCCTCAATTTTTGACATTATCTGCTGAAAGATATTAAAATGAGCAACCTGACCCTCCCTATAGTTTCGCAGTTTCTTGTCGCGGTCATCGCCAATGTGGCGGCGCTGATTGCCCTGCCTTTGACTATGGGGTTCACAAAATTTGGACCGACAGTGTTTTGCGCTAGCCTGTTCACCCTCAATCTTTTTATGATGTCACGCATGATACAGTCGGGAGTTCCGCTTTCTGGTCTAATCCCGCTTATGACCGGCGTCATTCCTCTAACAATGATCGTTGTTGGTATTATCCACTTTGGTGAAAATGGTTCACCGTTGCGGATTGGCTTATTGTTAGGGGCATGTGCGCTCGCTGCAGCTGCTGCAGCTGTTCAGACATAGTCTCAATGGACCGAAGTGGCATTAATTGGACAGCGAAGGATAAAAATCAGCAACAGAGTGTTCGTTGAATTTACAGGTGATGGTCGCTGGTTGACGGCTTGTAGCGGGTTTAAACTATTGCTTGCGACTATCGTTTTGTCGCCAACAAAAGTGTTCAATTTGAGAGTGTGACCGTGGCGGCGGGAGGAACGATCAGGCTAAACACCCCGTATTCTACGCCGCCGCCGAGGTTATTGAAAGCTGACTGGGCGCAAGCGCCACAGTCCAGATAATCGACCGGAACAACAAGCTATATCCCCGCCGCCTCTTGCAGAACGGATAGAAAAACCATCCAGATTTGGCACTCCGGCTATTTACTATTGATTTTCATTCGCAACTACGACAAATGCACGGCTCGTGAAATTGCGGCGCGCGTTTTTCGATTCTGGGTCACGCGCCCCCCTTTAATTTTGGCCAACCCCTGGGACTTCGTAGATGAGTAGTGCTGAAACAATAGCTTCCAAGACCGTCTCGGATCAGCGCCTCCCTTGCCACCCGCAAGATGACGCTCATGACAAGATTTCTGGCTCCCGGCCACCAAAACGCAAAAAGCGTCTTTCGCCTTTCTGGGCCAAGCAACTCCATACATGGCATTGGATGAGCAGCGCGATTTGCCTCATCGGTATGCTGTTATTTGCTATTACCGGCATTACCCTCAATCATGCAGGCGCAATAGAGGGGCAAGTCCAAACCGAAAATGTGACGCGCACGCTAACGCCGGGTCTCGCTGATTTCATACAAGGATATAACGGCAAAGCCGGTAGCGCCGTCCCACCGCAGCTTGCCGACTGGATAAATCAGGAATTTGGCGAGCGCGTGGCCGACCGCACTGCCGAGTGGAGTGAAGATGAAGTTTACATTCCTCTGCCGCGCCCGGGCGGCGATGGCTGGATCGCTATAGATCGGGCAAGTGGTGCCGCGGAATATGAAGCGACAAGCCGTGGCTGGGTGTCGTGGCTGAACGATCTCCATAAAGGCCGCGATACCGGCGCTGCATGGTCATGGTTCATAGATATTTTTGCCGGTGCTTGCGTGATTTTTTGCCTGACCGGCTTCTTTCTTCTGCAACTCCATGCGCGCCATCGCCCTTCCACTTGGCCCATTGTCGGTGCAGGCCTCGTCATTCCGATGCTGCTCATCGCACTATTTATGCATAGTTAAAGGATCATCATGACCTATATCCCCCCCCTTAAAACCCTCGCTTTTGGCGGCGTTGCTCTGCTGGTTGCCAGTCCCGCCATGGCTGAGAAAATGACCGTCAGCTATACGATCCCCCGCATGACTGTCGCGGAATATCACCGGCCTTACACGGCGATCTGGATTGAAGACGCCGCTGGTAAAGCCGTCGCGACTCTAAATGTTTCCTATGATGTGGACCTTAAGGGCGAGGATGGCCGTAAATGGCTGACCGACCTGCGCGGGTGGTGGCGCAAGGCCGGTCGCAGCACCACTATGCCAGCGCAAGGCATAAGTGGCCCGACGCAAGCGCCCGGCACCCATCGCGTGACCCTCACAAATGGCAGAAAACCACTCGGGACCCTAAAGGCCGGGGCATATAAATTACGGGTCGAAGCCGCTCGGGAAGTCGGTGGCCGGGAGATGGTGACGATACCCTTCTCATGGTCTGGCAAAGGCAGTCTCAACCTTTCTGCCAAAGGTAAATCTGAACTGGGCGCCGTTAGTCTGTCGATCAAACCCTGAAATCTTTCATTTTTCCTAAAAAATAAGGACCTAAGATTATGTCAATTAAAAGAAAACTGTCAGGCCTCGCGCTTTTAGTTCCGCTTATTACCATGGCCGCGACGCCCGCTGATGCGCATCGCCGCTGGCTTCTGCCATCATCCACAGTACTTTCCGGCGAGTCCGAGCTGGTAACTGTCGATGCCGCCGCCTCAAACGAGTTGTTTATTTTCGAGCATCGCGGCCTTGGCCTCAACGACCTGATTGTGACCGGTCCCGACGGCAAAACCGCGAAAACCGAAATTATCGGATCAGGCAAATATCGTAGCAGCTTTGATCTGCCCCTCACCCAGCAAGGCACCTATCGCATCGCGCTGGTCAACAATGGGCTCATGGGCGTCTATAAACTGGGTGAAGAGCGCAAAAGATGGCGCGGTAGCCTGAGCGAACTGGCAACGGCCATCCCGGCAGAGGCAACCGATGTCGAGATTTCACAAGTTGCCAGCCGAACCGAAACTTTTGCTACCTTGGGCGAGCCTACGCTAACCGCGCTTACCCCGACGAACATTGGCCTGGAGCTTATCCCTATTACCCACCCTAATGATCTTGTTGCCGGCGAGCCCGCACAATTCAAATTCCTGCTCGACGGAAAACCAGCCGCGGGAATTGAAATTGAATGGGTAGAAGGCGGTTCACGCTATCGCGACACAGCAGGCGACAGCAAGCTGACGACGGATGCAAATGGCATGGTTGAGGTGCTCGCTCCGCAAGCGGGTATGTATTATCTCGAAGCCAGCAGCAGCTCGGATAATGTTGCCGACCCCAAAATCCAGAGCAATCGTGCGTCTTACACCGCGGTTCTGGAATTCTTGCCACTTTGAACCCGAGCAACGCCCTACCGCAGGTTGATGACGCTATCGAGATATTGCTGCCACCGGCAATAGATCCGATGGAACTGAGGCCAGACCCCCATGGTGAAACTGTGCAATTGGCCGGTGACACCATGGGGACCTCATGGGCGGTGACCGCAATATTGCCCTCCTCCCATGATCTTTTTGGCTTACGTAGGAACTTAGAGGCAGGGTTTGGCGTGATTATTGGCCAGATGAGTCAGTGGGAGCCGAACTCGGAAATCAGCCTTTTTAATCGCGCGCAAGCTGGCAGCTGGCATATTATTTCGCCGCAGTTCCGCACAGTATTGAAAAGCGCCTGCGACATAGCCCTTGCAAGTGAAGGGGCATTTGACCCTGCAATAGGCGGGTTAAGCGAACTATGGGGGTTTGGCGCAAGCAGCCCGCCCCTCCGAAAGCCGCAAGCAACGACCGACCGCACCGGAAGCCACTCCACAAGACACCATAGCTGGAAGGATATTAGCTTTTCAGAATCCGGCGATCAGATCTACCAACCCGGCGGTTTGAAGCTTGATCTTTCTGCTATCGCAAAGGGCTTTGCGGTCGATTATATTATCGCAGTTCTCCGGCAGCGAGCGATTACACACGCGCTGGTTGAAATTGGCGGTGAACTGCGTGCGACAGGTGTTCAGAGCAATGGCGAGCCATGGTGGGTCGATGTAGAAAATGCGCCAGACGTAGATGATCCCCTTGTGAGCCGCATTGCGCTCAGCGGATGGGCCATCGCGACCACCGGCCATTATTTGCGCCGCCGATACGCCGCTGGAGAGAGCTGGTCGCACACCCTGTCTCCTGAGCAGCGCCAACCGGTAGCAGATTCCTTATCTACAATATCGGTTTTACACCCGAATTGTATGCAGGCCGATGCTCTTGCCACTGCCATCGCAGTCCTGGGGCAGGAGCGAGGCATAGCCTTTGCAAATCGTCACCGCCTCGCGGCAAAGCTGGTTGCCGAGGGTCGAGCTTTTTATAGCGATACATGGCGCGCTTATGCCGCCGGGACAGAAGAGGAAAGCGGCCAATGATGCTCAAGATAGAAAATGTGTTAACCCGCGCAGAAGTGGACCAGTGCCGCGCGACCATTATCGACGGCCCGTGGGTCGACGGCAATGAGACATCGGGCCATCAAAGCGCTCTTGCCAAAAAGAACGAACAGATTGCGCAAGGCAGTGACGCCGCCAACGAAGCCAACGCTCTGGTAATGGACGCACTAGGCGGCACTCCGGAATTTGTAGCCGCAGCCTTGCCGCTCAAGGTCTATATGCCCATGTTCAACCGATATGCTGGCGGTCAAACTTTCGGCAATCATGTCGACAATGCGATACGGCAAGTACGGGGCACAGACGTACGGATCCGCAGCGATCTTTCCTGCACGCTTTTCCTGACCGATCCCGATGAATATGATGGCGGCGAGTTAATTGTCGAAGATCTGTTCGGTGAACATAAGGTCAAGCTCGCAGCGGGCGACATGGTGCTTTATCCGGCATCAAGCCTGCACCGCGTAACGCCCGTAACCCGCGGCAACCGCATTTCCTGTGTCTTCTGGTTACAAAGCATGGTGCGCGAAAATGCGGCCCGCGAGCACCTGTTCCGGCTGGACTCAAGCATACAGCAATTGAGCGCGGAAAAGGGCGGAGACGATCCTCTCGTCGTTGATCTTACGAATCTTTATCATAATCTGCTGCGCAGATGGGCTGACTCGTAGATTTTTACCAAATAAATTTAATAGGTTAGAGTTATTCAACTCCCGTTAATGATAATTGTTCTCATTACCATTGACTTATTGCGAATTAATCGCAAAAAGGCCCCTTCACTCGAACCCGAGTCTGAATAGGGGAATAAACCGAAAATGACGCTTTCTCAAAATCATCAGAAAAATCTGGCCCAAAGATCAACCAGCTATGTTGCATTAGGCTGCGTTGGCGCAATTATATGCGTGGCAGCCCCTGCGGCAGCCCAGGATCAGGCGACAACATTAGAAGGCGTTGTCGTAACCGACTCCACTGTCGATGACGGCTATAAAGCCGACGCGATCAAGTCGCCCAAAGCAACCGCTGCGCTCATAGACACGCCGCGCACCGTCAGCGTTGTCACCCGTGACGTTATTGAAAACAGCGCATCCTTCTCTTTTCAGGAAGCACTGCGCAATGTGCCGGGTATCACTCTTGGTGCTGGTGAAGGCGGCACAGCTTCGGCCGACATTCCTTTCATCCGCGGCGGCGATGCGACAAGCGACACTTATGTTGATGGCGCGCGCGACGTGGGCTCACAAACACGCGAAACTTTTGCTGTTGAGCGTATCGAAGTATTCAAAGGTCCCAATAGTGCATTTGGTGGCCGTGGCGGTGCCGGCGGCACAATCAACATCGTCAGTAAATTACCGCAGGCCGAGAGCTTTATCGCGGGTCAGGCCACGATAGGAACAGACAATTTGCAACGCGTTACAGTAGACGTGAACCAGATGATCACTGACACGATCGGTGTCCGCGTGAATGGTCTGTGGCATGATTCGGATGTAGCAGGCCGCGACGCCATTTATGATGACAGATGGGGCATTGCGCCATCCATATCGGCGGGCCTCGGAACCAATACGGTCGCCACATTGTCTTATTACCATTATGAAACCAAGGGTATTCCGGACTACGGCATTCCTTATACATCAAGGTTGCAGCTAGACGGAACAGGCGTGCCCGATGGTACACGCGTCATAGCTGATGTCGATTATGACAATTTCTACGGTCTGGTATCCCGTGACTTTCAGGAAACCGACGTCGATTCCGTCACCTTCCAATTTTCCCACACTTTTGATTCCGGCTGGGCGATTACCAATATCAACCGATGGTCACATGCCAGAGATAATTATATCGTGACCAATCCGGATGACAGCGCCGGTAATGTTGCCAATGATCTGGTCTGGCGCGCTGTAAAAAGTCGTAATTCTGTAAACGATGCGCTTGTCAGCAATCTGGGTGTATCCGGAGAGTTTAAAACTGGCGGCATTTCACACAGCGTTGCATTTGGGGGAGAATTGAGCACGGCAAAAACTACCAATCTAGGATATGTTGTCGCCACCGGTGATAGCACTTGCCCTGCGTCTGAAATCGGATCGCCCAATTATAATTGTACCGATCTGTATAATCCCGATCCCTACGATCCATGGAACGGCTCTATTGAAACAAGCACTACGCCAACCGTGACACGCGCCGACAGCATTGGGTTTTATGGTTTTGACACCATCACCATCACACCAAAATTGCTGGTTAATCTCGGCGTGCGCTGGGAGCAATTTGATGTAAGCGCCAAAGGCACGAGCCGTGGCGTGCCATATGAAGCTGAAAATAAAACCAGCAACTGGAGCTATCAGGCCGGCGTCATCTTCAAGCCCGTTGAGAACGCCAGCATTTACGCAAGCTTTGCCGATAGTGCCACACCTCCTGGTTCAGATGTAGGCGAAGGTTCGCAATCCATTAACGGAACAAGCGCAACCTATGATCCGCAGATTACCCGCAATTATGAAGTAGGTGCCAAATATGATGCCCTGAACGGAGCATTGAGCCTGACCGCTGCTTTGTTCCGCACGGATACGGACAATGTACGCAATGATACCGGCCTCGGCGAGATAGAAATCATTCCGGGAACACGCCGTGTTGATGGTTTTGAACTCGGCGCTGCAGGTCGGATTGGCCCCGTTTCCCTCTCTGGCGGCTATGTCTATCTTGATAGCGAAATCCGCGGAGATGGCGATGCAGGAAATCGCTTTCCCAACACCGCAAAGCATAATCTGAGCTTATGGTCTAACGTCACGGTTACTGATCGTCTCAGCTTCGGCGGCGGTGCTTATTATACCGGCAAGCGTTATGCCGACACCGGCAACCTTATCGCCGTGCCCGATTACTGGCGTTTCGATGCGACGGCAGCCTTTCAGGCAACAGATAATATCTCGGTCCGCGCCAACATCCAGAATTTGACCGATGAGCGTTACATTATCAAGCCGCGCAACCCGCATTTTGCAGTACCTGGCGCGGGCCGTCAGGCTCTCCTCACCGTAGCAGTGCGTTATTAGGATCCAAATCGGGCGGACAAAAATGCCGCTCATTGATAATGACTTGCAACATTAGTCGCAAAAAGGAATAAAGACCTCTGATATGGCCGACTTTATTTCTCGCGATTCAATAACAGATGGCGCGCCGGTTGATCCTGGCGCGCCACATCCTCTCGCTGTGTCGGGTGATGGAAAGATTGCCGCGTTCACGAACCGGTTGGAGCCGGTCAATATTCCGGCTTGTCGATGTGGAGGGGAATTGGCTCATACGAAATCATGCCACTGCGTTACCGATGCAAGGGCAGCTGGTATCATGTCGAAAGAAGCAATTTATATACCCTCACAAGAGGGTTATGGCGCAAAACGGAACTGGAGCGCGGTAGCTATTACAACAGCACTTCATGTCGTTGCCGCCTCCGTGCTGCTAAGCACGGGTTATGCAGTCGTTAAGCGGCCTCCGTCGAACAGTCTTGAAGTTTTGACGTTAAGCCAGCAGCCACCGGAACCCATGCCGCCGTCTCCTCCCCAACCAGAACCACTTGAGGTCCAAGAAAGACTGGCTCCGGACACAATTGTACTTAAGGCACCGGCGATTATCAAAGTAGCGCCCACGCCTGCACCGCAGCCTGCAAAGGCGGTCGCTACGACTGTGGCAACGGCACCAGTTAAACAGACCGCGCCTGTTGTGCCCATTACGCCGCCTGACTTCAATGCTGCCCAGTTGAATAACCCGGCTCCTGCCTACCCGTATCTATCACGCAAGGCCCGCGAACAGGGCGTTGTACTTTTGCGGGTTGTCGTAACCTTATCAGGCCTTGCCAAAACCCTTTCGATCGAGCGTAGCAGCGGACACGATCGGCTCGATAAAGCCGCGCTCAATGCGGTGAAGAAATGGCGATTTGTACCAGCTCAGCAAGCAGGGCAACCCATAGAAGCCGTGGTTTTGGTACCGGTAACATTCAATCTGGGCTAAGCCTTCTGCCGAAGATTATGGCAGGCGACGCCTCCTTTGAGGGAGAGGAGCTGTTACAAAATCCCCGTTCGGGCCTTTGCCAAAGTTCTAGTGGGGGCTGCCTTCGATATCCTCTTGTTGAAGAGATCAAGAAGCCCATCTACTGGCTGTTAACCGCTATAGAAACCCGCACCGAACACCGCATCTGCACCGATAAAATGCTAGCTCGAATCACCAAAATCCGGTGATCATTTCCTAGCGATCGGCCCGGTAGCAAGCACATATTTTTATATGACTCTTGCACATAGCTAAAATGTGCAAATTATTACGTCTATGAAATCGCATTATGTATTAAGGCATTGAAATATATAGGAAAAATGGTGCACCCGACAGAATTCGAATCTGTGACCTCTGCCTTCGGAGGTCAGTTTAACTACGCTTTTCTGCCAGTTTTACTGCATAGATTATAGGCTTAGAACCCTTAGAAACCGCAGAAACGCGTTATATGAGGTGGTTTGCACCCAGGTTGCACCCAAGTTTCTTAGTTGACTCCGGGTTTCTAAATGGTTGTGAAGCTACAACAGATGTTTAGTTTTACCGAGATTTGCACCCAAGTCGGAACCAGTGGCAGACCGAACTATTGATGATGGTATCGGTCTTGTTCTAGCAGGTCGAGATATTGCATTTATGCCAGTGGCCAGATTGCTGTTGGGCGCATGTCTGTTTGCGGCGATAGGATCAAACTTCAAACGCGAAATACCGAGCCAGCGCCGTCTATAGTTTTTCACAGAAGAAACTCGGTAGATAACTAATGTAGCCGATCATGGTGGCTACAACTGGGCAATATTCTGACTGGCCATCCTCGGTGCAGAGTTATCAACTTTCATCAAGAGTTTTGTTTTCCGTTACGCATGCACTGGATCGGCTGTTAATTGATGATCCTTGATTAAGTCCAATTTTATTTGATAACCTTGATAGTACTTGACTTCCTTGATAGGGTCATTTACACCGAGATCTATCAATGATGATAAACTCAATCGGTGTGCCCAAAATGGAAGAAGAGCAAACATTAAAGTCTGAGAAGCTGCTCAAGGGAAAAGGACGGGGCAGCAACTTTTGCGTCATTGATAAAAGCGAATGGAAGCGGCTGTGGACGGTTCCTACAAAAAACAGAATGAACTTGGTCATTGCTTACATCGTTTTGCTCGTAGGGACAGGGAACGATCACAAACTGACTAAATGGTCGGCCAAAGCCTGTGAAGATCATGTAGGCATCGGAAAGCCACGTGCGAAAAAGGCTATCGAAGAGTTGATTGAGTCGAAATTCATCACTCACACTGAAGAGTCTAAACGCCTCAAGCCTCAATACGAGATATGCAACCCAGCCGATCCAGAAGACGAAAATCCGATTTTTCTACCCAATCAGATTGTGACCGGGTTGGCCAAAGAGAACTCTATGCTTCGCCGAGTAAAGGAGACTGGCGATCCACTGGCTCTTAAGCTTTTTATTGAAACCTACGCTGGTATCGAACTAGACCGCACCTTTGGCTTGCCAGCATCCAAACTGAAAAAGTTCAACAATAAGCAATCAGCCCGCAAAATCAGCGAGATTGGAACTCACGCGATCTGGGCATTGCCGATGATTAATTGCACTTCGTTTGGTGAGGGGTTTGGATATGAATATTTGAACGAGCATGAGGAACCAGAAAGTTTCTGGGATCGCCTGCGTCTCCTTGAAAAAGTAAACGCTGTATATTTCGACTATTGGGTTTTTGATAGCAATGCCGACGATGCTGAACCTTTATTCCCAATAGACCCGTCCGTTTTCTATTCATCCACTTTCACGCCGAATGCCGAAGCGGAACTGACCCGTAAAGTGATGGAAGTGTCAGCCTTGCTGACCAGCGAAATGCCTTATCTTACCGAACAATATTACGGCGATCTTATTGTGGCGTTTCCAGCGCACATGCAGCCGCCAGCTGTAATGGGAGTGGCCAAACCATTTGTTGAGGCTGACACACCAGGTCGGCGTATGACTTATGCCAAACGTAGAAGTCGTGTTGAGCAATATTTGGACGCATACGAGCGACTGGCAAAGGATGTAGCCGAAGGACGTTATGATAGACCACTTCTGGTCAATTATGAGTTAGAAGCTGCATGACCTTTTCCATTGATCCATACGCGTTGGCAGGACTTGGTCTTTTACTGTCTGGCATGGGCCATTTAATATGGTCTATCCGCCGCGACCCCAAAAACTCAACTGAGGATTCTCCACTCAAAATGCTTCCGAAGGCATCGGGCGATGATAAATGACCACATTCGATTAGGTCAAAGCTAGAGTCTGCTAATGAAATGAAACGGGCTCTGGTCAATAATCAAACCGCTGCTGATCTGGATTGGTTGCTTGAGGTTTCTGAGCTCTGGCTTTTGTAATTTGGGCTGCGGTAGAAGACGAAATGGTCGAAGCCCGAGGCTTATTCCCCAAAGCACAGGCGAAAATAGCTGATACTTTAGCTGACATCGGAGTATACCTCGGTCACGCCCTGATCGACTTTGCACCCAAGTTGCACCCAAGTCCGGTCCAAGTGGAATTTGGAGTTTCGGAAAAAGTTGTTTCTTTTCAGTAGGTTGGTGGTGCACCCGACAGAATTCGAATCTGTGACCTCTGCCTTCGGAGTGCAGGGATAAGTGATAATCGTGGACATGACCGGACAGTGAAAGTCCCGTAAAACATAGATTTATAGTCTTGCACTGTCCCGTTCCATCCTCCATTGTATTCCATACTGATTACATACAAATGGAAAAGGGCTGTCAGCCATGGCTTTGGATTTAAGCAAAGTGGGATTACGGGAGCGCCTCAAAGCGCAACGCGAGCCGCATTGGCAGCGGCTTCGCACGGGCTGCTTTCTTGGCTTTCGTCCGTCCAAGCGAGGCGGCAAGGGAACATGGATCGCCCGCGCCTATGATGAGGATTCCGGAAAGTATCGCGTCAAATCACTTGGCGACTTCGGAACGCTCGCTGGCAACCAAATGTTTGCGGCGGCGAAAAAAGAAGCTGAGACGCTGGCTGAATTGATTGAAGCTGGAGGCGAAATTCGCGCCAAGCTGGAAACCGTTGCAGATGCTTGCCGTGCTTATGCAGCAAGCCGGACGGAAGCTGATGAGCGTTTCGGGCGATATGTTTACAGTGATCCTATCGCAAAGGTGAAGCTTGATAAGCTGCGCCGTCGCCATGTCAAAGAGTGGCGCGAGCGGCTGGAAGCGCGGCCGTCGCTGGTGAGCCGTCGCAAAGAAGGTGAGCGGCGGGTTCGTGTCCGTGCGCCCTCAACAGTCAATCGGGATATGGCAGTGTTGCGGGCGGCGCTAGCCAAGGTTTTGTCCCCCGGAGCGCCCAATAGCGAAGCCGCATGGCAGGAAGCATTGAAGTCGATTCCGAATGCGAATGGACGGCGAACCCTTTATCTTGATCGGAGTCAACGGCGGAAGCTTGTGGAGAATATCGACGCGGAAGCCGCGCCGTTTGTTCGGGCGTTATGTTTGTTACCCTTGCGTCCCGGCGCTCTGGCTGCGCTCACGGTCGGAGATTTTGACAAGCGCACGGCGGAACTGACCATCGGAAAAGACAAAACCGGCAAGCCACGACGCATCCAATTGCCAAGCGATGCGAAAAAGCTGTTAACGGCGCAAATGACCGACAAGCTTCCAACCGCTCCACTTTTTATGCGAAAAAATGGCCTGCCTTGGAACAAAGATAGTTGGAAACTACCTATTGCAAAGGCCGTAATGTCAGCGGATTTGCCGATAGGTGCAACCGCTTACACGCTGCGTCATAGCACTATTACAGATTTGGTTAGTGCCGGGCTTCCCCTGCTGACAATTGCGCAAATTTCAGGGACAAGCGCGGAAATGATTGAGCGCCACTACGGGCACCTTGCCAGCGATGCGGCAACGAAGGCGTTAGAGGGTCTATCGCTTTAGCGGGAATCAGGGGAGGTGCAATCAGATGAGCTTTACCAATGACGAAGAGTTAAACCGTTTCCTTCACCATGAACATGCGTTCCCAAATATTACCGCCGATAGCTTGAGCGACAAGTTAGCACATTTCCCATTGCCGCGCGCAAACGGAAAAGATTTTGAATGGCTTGGGATGGCAATTCGTCGTGCTCTGGGCCTATCAATAAGGGCTGAGGTTGATGGTCCAAATAGGCAAAGCAACACTGACACACGGAAGGAATTGGACAATCTTGGTAAGAGGGCAGGTAAACTTTGGCTGGCTATGTTCGATGGTATTTCGCACGAAGGAGAGGATGCGCTGTGGCGCTTTGCCCATTTGAATTGGAATGGAGAAGGTGGCACTACAATAGATGGACTCAGCTACGGTGATCCAGCCGAGATGATCCGCTTTCGGTCCGCGCTGAAAGAATTGGATTGGCTATCACAATGGCTAAGGCGTGGTGCTCGGCAAATCCCGACACAGCAACCAAGATGGACCGAAAAAGAACATCGAGAGATTCGGATTTTTAGGGCGCTATGCCTCGCTCCGATATATCTTGCATTTTATCGGACCGATAAACTGTCAATAAAGCCTTTTGGTGACTTCTACCAACGCATTGCCGCGCTTGCTTTTGACGAAGACGATATTCCTGATTTTGAAAGTATCATATCGGATGCGAGGAAAATCCACGGCGCTCAACCGACAGTATTTGCTGCGGACTTTATTCCCGGATTATAATTCAGATACTCTGCCTCAAAAAAATCCGAGAGTGGCCGTAACAGCGAGCTGACGTTTGCAGGCATATCCCTGTGTGTCCGCAATTAACGCGGGCGGCAACACAGGATTATATCCAATGGAAAATAAAGCTTACGGAACCTTGCCCGAAGCAGTTCAATTTTCGGGCATGTCGAGGAGTGCGCTTTACGAAGCGCTGAAGCGTGGTGATTTATCAGCTCGAAAGGCAGGGCGGCGCACGCTTATTTCGTTTGCTGATCTGCAAGCATATCTTGCCGCACTTCCCGAATATCGAGCGGGAGCATGAGCGATGAAAGCACAAATGCAAAACCCGGGGCTGGCACCCCGGGCTTCGCGCGATTGCTATGGTGGGCTGTCGCAACCTTTCCTTACCGCATCGGAAGCGCGGGAGCAAATGCTTGCTTGCCGTTTCTGCCTGTCGCCTTCGATGGCGCGGGATATTTCGCGACTCTGTTTTGGGGAGCTGCGCAATGACTGAGCAAAACTTCCCAAATCATCGCACGGCAGCGCTTGCCTTGTTATCGCAATTCCCGGACCTGCCGCACAAGACAGCGGGCTTTCTCGGCCATGTGTGCGTAGCGCTTGAATTAAGCGCAAAGCAACATGACTGGCTGGTGAAACTTCTGGACCGCAATTGTTTGCCGTCATTGGCAAAGGGAGGCGAGCGATGAGCACCTATCCCGATGCACCGGGCCACCGGAACGTGGACACATCCGTTGCCGCTGCCGCTGCGCTTGCTCCAAAACTAGGGCGGCTCCAACGCATGGCACAAGATGAAATTTGCGATGCTGGCTGGCTTGGCCTGACCGCCGATGAACTTGCTGCACGACTGGACATGGACCGCTGGTCAATCCAACCGCGCACCACGGAACTGAAGCGCAAAGGGCTAATCCGTGACAGCGGGCAGCGCAGGCCGAATAGAACGGGCAAGCAGGCAATTGTCTGGATCGCTGCATGATGCCCGACGCTATGCCAGAGCAAAGTGATTGCGCCCGGTATGGCGGCACTTTTGAAACTTCACCGTTTCGTGGATTCGGTGAAGTTTCAATTGGTTCGCTAGCTGTTAAAACAGCTGGAAAACAGCCATCGCTAGAAAATGGCACGCCTCATGCAGTTAACTATATAAGAATAGGTGTGGCAGCCAATTTGCCTAGCAGCGCTGGCAGAGGTGGAGCGCGCAACCGTGCCGACCGTGAAAGCCATGCACTAACAACCGAGCAAATAGCCAATCTAAGGGCCGCTGAGCGCCACGCGGCTGCCATAGGGCTTCCCTTTACCCGGATGATCACAATCCACTGGCAGGCGGCTGGGGTGCCAATAACGGGCATGACATGGGCAACGGGGAGCTTTACTGGATTGATGACCAAGATGCTGGCGCGACATGGCAGTGCCACCACTTGGCTTTGGGTGCATGAGAATGGTGACCGGAAAGGTTGGCACTGTCACTTGCTGGCTCATGTTCCGGCCGAACATGTCAAGCGATTGACCGCGCTACAAAAGGGCTGGTTGAGCCGTATCACCGCCAAAAAATATCGGAAGCGCGTGATCCATAGCAAGCCAATTGGCGGGCGGCTGGGGTTGGAAGTCGGCAACCCTGAATTGCATTCGGTCAATCTGGAGGTAGCGTTTGGCTACTGCTGCAAAGGCGCGCCGCAAGCCGTGCTGGATGCCTTTGGCATCGACCGTGCGCATGAACCAGGCGGTCGTGTCATCGGCAAGCGTTGCGGAATATCACAAAACATTGGCGCGAAGGCGCGGGGACTGGGAGTAGCATCATGACAAAAAAGACAAGCAAAACGGCCAAAACGACGGCTGCCCATGTGCTGGAGATAACACCAGAGCCGGGGGAGGCTGAAGGCACCTCATTTGCGCGGGTATCACTCGACCCCGTTATTCGCCATGCGAACCTTGCAATGAGTTTTGCCTCTCAGGCTTTTGGTGACGGTAACAAGCCATCGATGATGGCCAGCACGGAGGCATTGCAATCCACAGTCGCCAAGGCCGAAGCTGGAGATATGCGAGTGGCCAGCCGGTTGCTCGCTTCTCAAGCTGTTACGCTGGATACGATGTTCACCGAATTGGCGCGGCGGTCGGCAAACAACATGGGAAGTTATCCTGACGCGGCGGATCGCTACATGCGGCTGGCACTGAGAGCGCAATCAAACTGCCGGGCAACGGTTGATTCGTTGGCCAAGCTGCACCAGCCGCGAGAGCAAACCGTGCGGCATGTCCACGTCAATGAAGGCGGGCAAGCCGTGGTTGCCGATCACTTCCACAATCACACCGGGGTTAATGTAAATGCAAAATCAGCCGTACAATCCCATGCAACCGGAAAGGCTGGCGAATGCAACGCGCTGCCTAGCCAAAACGCGCAGGGGAACGGCGTGCCAATCCCCAGCGGTGAAGGGGCGGAAGCGGTGCAGGATGCATGGCGGGACTAATCCGGGCGCTCCACTGGGCAACCGCAATGCTTGGAAGCATGGAGGCTATTCTAGCGAGACGAAGCTGGCTGCTGCTCGGCTCAAGGCTTTTACCGTTGTTGCGAAGCAGTGTGGGGATAACTGACTATGCTGCCCAGCTTGCCTCAATCACAGCCCTTGTAATCGTTCTCGAAGCATCGCGTTGCATAGGCTTGTGCTTCGGCAATTTGTTGGCGGGTCATTCTTTTTGTAATAATGCCCTTGTTTTCAGAGGCGCTTTCATGGCCTTGGGTTGCTGCCAATGACCACCATGCATAGGCATTAATGTCGTTTGTCGGCGCACCCTCGCCATTAGCATACATGACGCCAAGATTGTATTGGGCTTGGGCAAGCCCTTGCTGGGCAGCCAGCCGATACCATTCCACCGCCTCAATGTCGTTTTCAGGTATACCCTCGCCATCGGCATACATGAGGCCGAGATAGGATTGGGCGAGGGCATCCCCTTGCTCGGCGGCCAGCCGATACCATTTCACCGCCTCAATGTCGTTTTCAGGCACACCGTCGCCATTGTCATACATGAGGCCGAGATTGCGTTGGGCATCGGCATCCCCTTGCTCAGCAAGTGCCAGCCAGCCTATTGGAAGTTCAACGTTAGCTTCGACCACCTCGTCAGCGGGTATTGGTCGGTACGTACAAGATTGAAGGCTGACGAAAAGCCATGCTGCAACTAAAGAACGAAAGAACATATCTATCCCCTGACTTTAGCAACATGCCATTCTTTAATCTTGCTGCCAATCCCCAGCCGTGCTGGGCAAGAAGCGTTGCAGGATGCACGGCGGGACTAATCCTGGTGCTCCCAAGGGCAATTGTAACGCTTGAAACCCCATTAAAATATTTAACGTGGTTCGCATTTGCCACGATACACAAAGGTCGCGTCCATCATTGTTGCAATTTCAACAAAATTTCGATCTGTTGAAACCTTAAATAATACACCATTTTCTGGCAACGCTATATTTGTGAATGATCCCGAGTAGGCTACGCGGGGTGCGTATGTATCGCATCCTGAGTCATCGCATCGTTGATATTCATTGACCGATGGCTTCCATACCACGAAGGCCTTAGGTTCACTTGGTTTGCATTCTTTTGGACCGCAAATATCCAAAACCGATGGCTTGCAGAGAAGTTCTGATACATTTGCCCAAGTAGCTTCACTCGCAGGCGGATTGTCTTTGATCCACTCACCCGGTTCAACACCCGTCGGCGTTTCATCCTGATTTTTGCAACCCGCCGGAAGGCAAAGCACGAAAGCCGCCAAAAGACTAAAAAAGATTCTCATCAATTTCTCGCAACTAATTTTCAAGGCCATTGCCATCTGATTCTTGTAGTGACAAACTGCCTTAGAGGCGAAGCATAATCGCAACGCTTGGAAAGCATGGCGGGCGATCCAGTGAGACCAAGGAGGCGGCAAATTTCTTGAGGGATATTGTCCGAGCGATTGCATCCTACTAGTAATCACATAATCTATTCGTTTTAGGGGGTGAAATGATACGAGCATTTACGGTTTTAGCGTTGTCTATGGCGGCCCCGGCTATTGCTCAAACAGATAGTCCATGGCTTGATTGGGTAGTCGAAAATTCACCACATGGTTTTGATATAACTTCGGACGGAACGATTTGGATTAATGTATACGATCCCGGTCTAATTGACGATTATGCTATTCGCGCTGAAGATTTGAAAGCTGCTCGTGACGCTCAAAATAAGAATCCATCATTTTGGATTCGAGGCTATCATAAGCGCAATCAAAAAGTCGCTTATCGAGAGAGCAAAGTGCGGTTCTATTTGGATTGCAAAAATGAAATGATGGGCACATCCACTTCTGCATATTACGATGCTGATGGTTCGCTACTATCGAGATCAGGCACCTCATCATCGCAGTATATCATCCCCGGCACCTATGGGGCCGAATTTTTCAGACTATTTTGCTTGTTGTGAAGTAGAAATGGAAAGACGGAAATTCCCCCCGTTTTCCATACTCATTCCATACACCGCGCACCGGATCGACGTAAGTCATTGAAATAATGGTGCACCCGACAGAATTCGAATCTGTGACCTCTGCCTTCGGAGGGCAGCGCTCTATCCAGCTGAGCTACGGGTGCCAAGGCGTGTGTCGCCGGATGGGCGTTTAGCAGCGACATTGGCGCATTGCCAATCAAATATTTGCTGATCGGCCAAGCAAGGGCTAGCCTCCGCTTTTGTCCCTCGGAATTTTCTCGATCTTCTGGAATTTACCCAGTCCGCAGGCGCCGCGGGTTTCGATTCTGCCGGCGGTCTGGTCGAGCACGTGGATGATATCGACGCTGCACAACTGATTGGTCGAGGTCTTGTAGGAAAAGGCCTCCTCGAAGCCGAGACCGCTGCATTTGTTGGGCAGGTTGTTGCGATAGATGTCGCCATTGCTCATCTTGAAATCAATCGTCTGGTCGTCGATCACGTCGGTCGAGCGGATGCGCGATCGGCTGATGCAGCTTTCCGGTTCGCCGATTGTCTTGATTTCATATTTGTCGTCGCCGGATGCTTTCTCGGCAGCAAAGGCGACGCTTCCGGCGGCGAGGGCGGAAGCGATGATGATCGTGGATTGCAGGCGCATGCTCTTCTCCTGTGGATGTTTGCCATCTTGGCCGATAATTTACAGCCGGACATATTTCCCGAAGCTGAATGCTCGGCGCGAGGCGGCGGATTGTTGCGCGCTTAATTGGAGAGCATCATTCGGGAGCGGGCGTCTTCTTCTTGAAGCGGCACAGATCGGCGACCGGACAGCGCCAGCATTCCGGCTTGCGCGCCTTACAGATATAGCGGCCGTGCAGGATCAGCCAGTGATGGGCGTGGACGCGGAACGGTCCGGGGGTTTGGGTCTCCAGCTTCTTCTCGACCGCCAGTACGGTCTTGCCCGGGGCCAGGCCGGTGCGGTTGCCGACCCGGAATATATGCGTGTCGACCGCGAACGTTTCGGCGCCAAAGGCACAGTTCATCACGACATTGGCGGTCTTGCGACCGACCCCGGGCAGCTTGACCAGCTCGTCGCGATCCGCCGGAACTTCGCCGCCAAAATCGGCGATCAGCATTTCCGACAAAGCGATCACGTTCTTCGCCTTTGTGTTGAACAATCCTATTGTTTTAATATGCTCTTTCAGTCCGTCGAGCCCGAGATCGACCATCTGCTGCGGGGTTTTGACGTCGGCGAACAGCAGCCGTGTGGCCTTGTTGACGCCGATATCCGTCGACTGCGCCGACAGCGCTACGGCTACCACGAGTTGATAGGTGTTACCATAGTTCAGCTCGGTCTCCGGTGAGGGATTATCGGCGGCGAGGCGCGAATAAAACTCGAAAATATCGGCTTTTTTCATGCCGCGTCAGTCTTCCGGAACCCGGTCCATCAAATCCATGAAGTCCCGCGCGCTATTACGATCGGCCTCGTCCTTGAAAGCCTTGTCCAGATCCAGATGGGTGCCGAGCATATAGAGCACGGCCCATAAGGCAAAGCGCCGCCCGCGGTCCTTCTCCAGACCAAAGTCCACCCGCATATGCTCGATGCCGGCGTTCATCGCCTCCGGCTGGATCGAGGCGAGATCGGCGGTGCCAAAATAGCGTTGTAACTGGTCATCAAAATCCATACCGCAGACCTATTGCGTCCCCACGACCTTGGCAAGCAGATTGGCTGAGGCGATTACAGGCCTTCCTTTGCCTGTAATCGCCTTAATTGGTCTATTTTACGCAATATTTGCCGGATGCCTTCAATCCGCCGGAGCAACTGCCGCTTTTGACTTCGGCATAGTCGCCTTTATCGCCCACGCAATAATTGGCGGAGGATTTGAAGCCCGATGGACAGGAGCCGATTTTGGCAATGGCGACTGCGCCGGAGCTCGATTTACACGAGCTTCCCGACGACTTGAATCCGGTCGGGCAACTGCCGTCCTTGGCCACGGTCGTGCCGCTCGACTGGGCGAAAGCGGCGGGAACGGCCAGGCTCGAAATAATCAGTGATGACAGGGCGATTGCATAACGCATATTGTGGTTCCTTCTGGAAATTTGATGAAGTGAAGCGGGTTCGAAACTAGCGGGCAGGCGCGCTCAGATATTCGAAGGCGACCAGGCTCTTGCCGGTTCTCTTGTTATAATATTGGCAATAGAGCTTTTCCGTTTTTGCGCGGCTGCGCTCGTTGAGGCGGGCGAGAAAGCTGATGCCATATTTGCCACGATTTTTCCTGTCGGCGGTATAAGCGGAGGCACGGGACGAGTTGGTGCCGGTGGCGCAATCGGTGACGCCCTGATCATTGCCGCAATGCAGTTTCATATGCGAATCGCCAAGATATTGATCGCTATGCCATGTCCAGTAATCGACCGTACCGGCGCCGGGATCGTCTGATTTGACGCACTGCCAGGCAAAGTCATTGCCCTTGTCCATCGCCTTGTATTTTTTCTCGTCCACTTCAAAATAGAGAATTTCCTGCGGCTGCAGCGACGGCGCGATGCAGGACCCGCTTATCTTGCCGGGCTTGCGGTTGATGAAACCGGTGCGCTTCTCTTTGCTGAAGCCCTGCTGGAAAGTGTAGCTGCCGAGATTTCCGACCGTCACGTTGGATAGAGCGATGCCTGTACATTGCGTTTGCGATGTGAGGTTGGAAGAAGGTGTGCCGAGAGTAGTTGATCCACCACCGCTGGAGTTGCTACCGCTTGTCCCAAGCTTGCCGGTTTTCCCGCGGAGTGCGTTGTCGATAGCATTATCGGCTTGGTTCACAGCCTCTCTCTCGGCATCGCGTTTGGTTTGCTTTGCTTCTTTCTTGATCGCCTTGCCGAGGCCGCCAAATTGCGCGTGAGCCGTTCCGCTGCCGAGCATGGAAACGGCGAATAATGCCGCGATGGCCGGTTTTAATAAGTTCATTGTTGATCTCCATTACATTTACCGAGGCAAGTAATGGAGTCGTGCAGGCTTTAGAATATACCATATGGTACATAGCGGCGGATTATCCCCGAAAACTGGTCTGCCATGGACCGGCGCGGATGAGCGCCGACCTTCGACGGGGATGCCTAACACTGGATCAGTCCCGGTGGATTTTCGCGGCTTCCTCGAAGATCTGGTGCGGGACTTGTTGAATCGCCAGACTGCCGACGTCCTGCAACGGTCCGATCAGGTTGAAGCCATAGCGATCACAGAATTTCTCGACCATATCAGGCGGCGCAAGCCGGTCTTCCGCTCCGCTAATAACCGTGACGGGAACTTCCAGATCGCGACACCATTTCGACCAGTCACTCGCCGTCAGGATTGCTTGCTGCGCGGTGGATTCATAACCATCTTCGAAGGTACGCTTCATCGATCGCTGCATCAGGTCGGCCACGTCGGGCCGGTTGAGGGTGAGCATATCGGCAGCGCTTTCGCCATAGATGCTCTGGAAATAGGCCATGCTCTTGCCGCGCCGGACCATCGTCGAGACGGCCGCAAAATATAGACGCACGAAAGACGGAGCGATCCGCGCGAGCCGCAGCGGCGCCCGGTAGCCCATGGCGAGATGCGAGAAATCATTGTCGTCGCCCGCTGGCAATATTGCACCGGCCATGACCAGTCCGCAAAAACGGTTCGGGTGGCTGCGAATGGCGGCCATGCCATAAGGCGCAGCCACTCTGGCCGAAACGACTGTACAGCGCTTTATTTCCAGTTGATCGAGCAAATGGACAAGCCGTTCGATAAATTCGCCAACAACCGCGAGGCCGGTGCTCGCCATCTTGCTGCCTGCATAAAAGGGCAACCAGGGGGCAATGACGCGCAGGCCGTGCTGCGCGGCGGCTTCCTGTTGGCGGGTGGTCAGATAGGCACCATCAATCGTGGCGTGAAGATATAGAACCGGCTTACCGTCCGGATCACCATAGACTTCAAAAGGCAGGGCGCTGCCATCTTGCAAAGTCAACTTGTGGCTCGAACGGGAGGAAGGCAGGTTCTGTTCCTGTGATTCTGCGGTTGCAAATGCGCTGCTAAAGCCGGCGTAGAGCGAGATCAGCTCGGTTTGCGAACCGATGCCCAGTTTTCGCAGAAGGGTTTTGAGCTGGTTTCTTGCTGTTCCCAAGGCCCGCTTTCGGAGCGCTGCAAATTCGATCACCGACAGGCCATTGACCAGATGTTCCGCGAGCTGCTCTTCGGTTGCTGTCAGCTCCAGAGACCGTGCGAAGGCATTGCCGATCACGTCATTCCAGCGCAGCCGCATGACCCGGAAATCCAGTTCGGCATTGCTGCCGCCGGACAATTGAGCGGCAAACAGCACGCCCCTGTCATCGTCCCGGTCCGTGTATAGACGGACGATCGCGGGGCCGGTGCTTCTGCCTTTCAACAGCTTTTCTACCTGCGTATAAGCCTCGCCATCGACGCCAAACAGCCAGTCGGGGACCGATCGTCCTCCATTCAGTTCAGAGCTTTTGAAGATTTGCTCGTCGACGTTCAACACCGTCATCGACGTGCTGAGTGACAGGTCCGGTTGCGCCAGCAGACCGTTGGTTCCTTCGAGATCGCGTGCATAAGTGGAAAAATCATCGCCGACACTGGGATCGATCTCGGTCAGCAACTCGGTAACATTGGCAAAATGAGGCTGAAGGTCGCCTTCATTCGCGGCGCCCGGCTTCTGCAGAAGCGTCAATAATTTCATCAACCGTTCCGGTTGGGCCGCGATGGCATAGGCGTCGCGGATCAGCGGATCGAGAGAATCATTCTTCATATGGCTTGGCTATAGGAGGTTGCGACTCACGGAAAGCATTTCGCGCTTTTCTATCCGTTTTTAAGCTCGTTGTGTTTGCCGGTCGTTCAAACTGCCCGGGCGGCGGCATAATCAGTATCGTCCGGTCCGGTCCGCCCATTTGTCTTCTCGGTTCCGGTTTCTGGCGGGAACGGCTGACCCGTGATCGGGCGCCGGGGGAGACTGTCAATGGATTCAACCTTGTCCAGTCCGCTGCGCTGCGCGTGGTTCAGCAGCAATTCGGTCGCCGGCTCGGGCGCAACGGCGGCCGAGTACAAATAGCCTTGTCCCAGTTTGCAACCGATCTGGGCGAGCAAATAGGCCTGGTCTTCGGTCTCGATACCCTCTGCGACAACCCGGATGTCGAGCTTCCGCGCGATGTCGAGCAGGCCTTCGATAATCGCGATGCTGCGGTTGTCGAGCCGCAACTGGCTGACGAAGGACTTGTCAATTTTGATTATATCGACCGGCACCGTCAGCAAATGGGTAAGCGAGGCAAAGCCGGTTCCGAAATCATCCAGTGCTATCCGCAGGCCATGGGCGCGAAGCGACTTGATTTCTTGCGCAACAACCGGGTCATTTTGCCCGAGATAGACCGATTCTGTCACCTCGAGCACGACATGCTTCAGGGGAACATTCTCGCGACCAAAGGCGGCTTCGATGCGGTCGTACAACGTGCCACTATGAAAGTCGGCAGAAGAGATGTTGATGCCGACGTGCTGGAACGGGATGCCGCGGTCCAGCCAGGATCGAAGGTCAGCAGCGACCAGAGCCAACATACCCTGCGTCAGCTTGGCAGCTACATCGACGTCTGTCGTGGCTTGATGAAAGGCTCCGGCCGAGACGATATTGCCTTCCGGCGTCCGCAGGCGGCAAAGCGCTTCCATACCGGCGATTTCCCGCGTGTCGAGCCGGATGACCGGCTGATAATAGGCCTCGATCCGCCCTTCCTGCAGGGCACAGTCGACGTCCTGAATCACTTCGATCCGTTTCTTGATCGCCGTGCCGATGCCCGGCCAGTAACGGACGAAACCGCCGCGACCGGTTTCCTTGGCGTGATAGAGCGCAAAATCGGCATGTCTGTGCACGGTCTCGGCATTGTCATCGCCCGGCGACAGCGCGGCCCCGCCGATGGTCGCGCGTGGCTGGATCATATGGCCGCTGCAACTGGTAACGCTGCCGACCGCATCGAGAATGCGCGATGCGGTTCTGTCCAGATTGGCAACCGCGCCGGTTTCCTGAAGAATCACCGCAAATTCGTCGCCGCCGAGCCGGAACACGTGGTCGGGCAGAACATTCTCCCGTATTCGCTGTGCCACTTTCTGCAACAGTTCGTCGCCGGCCTGATGACCGAATGTGTCGTTGATCGTCTTGAGATTATCAAGATCCACCACCATCAGCGCCCATGTGCCCGGTTCGTCGCAGGATAGGCGGCTGAGCGCCGTATCAAAGCTGGACCGGTTCGGCAGGTCGGTCAGCGCATCGATCGAGGCCCGCCGTTCGCGCTCGAGGGCCCGGTCGTGCTGTTCGAGTGCGATGGCGAAAAGATGGATGCAGGCGCTGACCAGTTTCTCTTCGAGCGCGTTCGGCATCCGCTTTTGCCTGAAATAGAGTGCAAACGTACCAAAGACCGCACCAGTCGCATTCTCGATCGGCACCGACCAGCAGGCCTTGAACCCGGATGGCAGCAGATGTTCCTTAAATCCGGTCCAGCGTGGATCATTTTCGATGTCGGTCACAATGACGGGTTCGCCTAGATAGGCGGCGCTGCCGCAGGATCCGACATTCGGGCCGATCATCGTCCCGGCGATTAGTTCGGAAAATATCGCCGGCAGGCTTGGCGCGGCAAGCGGATAGAGCAAGCCGCTTCGCTCGACCCGCAGTACGGAACAGGCGACGTTCGGCAGCAGCAGTTCGATCTCGTGACATAATCGCTCCGCCGTGACATTCAGCGGCACTCCGGTAGCGATCATCTCCAGGATGATGTTTTGAAAACGCAGCAACGAATAGAACCCTTTTCCACGCGGAAAGTTACCGGTTGATCCTAGGGTTTCGAGGTAAAGATAAGATGAAGTAGCGTGGCGCCGGAATTCTTGTATGGGAAATCATGACCTTAGCCCGGTTGACCTGTAAAATTACCGGGGCAGATCTCGCCTGACCGACAAATTGTGGCGGCGATCCGGTAAAGAGGCTCCATTATTTCAATTGTATCATCGGGCACGGCCGACGATATTGCCATCGTCTGGAACTTTACAGAGGCACCCTGTTTTATTTTCTGTGACCTTTGCCCCAAGTCCGCAGATCTCCGGTATTTTCAGGTCGCGAACCAGTCCCCTAGTGTAACCTTAGTGTGATCTTTGCATTTGCTTCGTCAAAGCGCGCGCTAGAACCATGCGGACAGCCGTCAACGCCAATATTATATCCAGTGTGTCAAAGAGCCTGCCGCGATCTTAGCCGATAGGCGTGGAAGTAGGACAGGACTTTTCCGGCGCTATTGGTAGCTTCTTACCCATTTGAGAAGGATATTGGCTGCGAAGGTCAGGGTGATGCCTAAAACCCCAAAACCCCATCCATCCCGTATCTTCCAGCACTCTGCCCGACCAGCCAGCCAGCCGCCTTCACCGCGCCGCGCGCGAAGATCATCCGGTTCTCTGCCCTGTGGGTCAGTTCGATCCGTTCCTCGTCGCTCGCCAATATCACCGTGTGATCGCCGGCGACCGACCCGCCGCGCAACGCTGCAAAGCCTATCGCGCCCTTGGCCCTCGCGCCGGTGATGCCGTCGCGGCCGCTTTCGCTGTTGGTGGTCAGGTCGATGCCGCGTCCACGCGCGGCGGCTTCGCCCAATAATTTCGCGGTGCCGCTCGGCGCGTCGACCTTGTGGCGGTGATGCATCTCGACGATCTCGATATCCCAGTCATCGCCCAGCTTGCTCGCGGCCTGCTCGACCAGCGCCGCCAGCATATTGACGCCGAGCGAGGTGTTGCCGGTCTGCAGAACGGGGATTTTTATTGCGGCCTGATCGATGGCGGCGTGATGCTCCGCCTCAAGTCCGGTGGTGCCGATGACAATCGGCTTGTTCGCCGCGACGCAGGCATCGAGATTCGCCTGCAGCGCCTTCGGCGAGGAAAAATCGACGAGCACATCGCTGGCTGCAACCAGTGCCGGGACATCATCGCCCTGGTCCGCGCCGCCGGCGTGGCTGTGGCCCGCTTCCTCTATCGCCGCGACCAGCGCCTGTCCCATGCGGCCCTTGCTGCCGATAATTCCGATGGCTGTCATTCTGCTTGTTCCCGTTCGTCCTGAGCTCGGTCTCGTCATCCTGAACTTGTTTCAGGATCCACTTATCCTCTAAGCAGTTTCTATGAGACGAAATGGATGCTGAAACAAGTTCAGCATGACGAAGAAAGGCAATATGCGAAACACTATCAACAATATCGTCATCCTCACCGGCGCCGGAGTCAGCGCCGAAAGCGGGGTCGCCACGTTTCGCGGGCCGGATGGTCTGTGGGAGGGACACCGGGTCGAGGATGTCGCTACGCCAGAGGCATTTGTCCGCGACCCCGATCTGGTGCAGAAATTCTATGACGAGCGCCGGGCCAAACTGAAGACCGTCGAGCCCAATGCGGCGCATCAGGCTTTGGCGAAGCTCGACAAGACATGGGCGGGCGAGCTGCTGCTGGTCACGCAAAATGTTGATGATCTGCACGAACGTGCCGGGTCGAAACGGTTGCTGCATATGCACGGCGAGCTGAACAGCGCCTGGTGTCGCGCCTGCGACGCGCATTTTGCCTTTGAGGGTGTAATGGCGAGCCATCCCGTCTGTCCGCACTGCCATGTGCCCGGCTGTCTGCGCCCGGATATCGTCTGGTTCGGCGAAATGCCGTACGAGATGGAGCGGATCGAGCAGGCGCTCGCCCAGTGCGATCTGTTCGTCTCGATCGGCACATCGGGCGCGGTCTATCCCGCCGCCGGCTTTGTCCAGACCGCCCGCTATCACGGTGCGCGCACGCTGGAGATGAATCTCGATCCGTCGGAGGGCAGTTTTCATTTCCACGAAAGCCGGATGGGCAAGGCGGGGGATCTGGTGCCGGACTGGGTCGATCAGGTCCTGTCGCATGGCCTGTGTTGAGCGGCTATGTTGAGGAAGTGGCCATGAAAGGCCAATGCCATTGCGGCGCGGTGCAGATCAAGGTCGCGGAACCGCCCGCCGAAGTGTCGCGCTGCAATTGCTCTTTATGCCGGAGGACCGGCTGGATGGGCGGCTATTGGCATCCTGATGAGGTGCAGGTCGAAGCGAAGCCCGATGCGCTGAACGCCTATGTCCAGGGCGACAAGATGATCACCACGTGGAACTGCGCGACCTGTGGCTCGCACACCCACTGGACCCCGATCACCGCGTCGCCCGAGCGGATGGGCGTAAATATGCGGATGTTCGAGCCGGAAGAGTGGCAGCATCTGCCGGTACGGCACGTGGATGGAGCGAGCTTTTAACCTGTGCCGATAATCCTCCAATGAGCCGCGCCACAAAGGGAGCCTGACTTTGCGAAACCTATCCATCTATCTGCTGTCGACAATTTGCGCCTTTGCCTTCGCGCCAGCCGCTCTCGCCCAGCCCGTCGCCGATAGCGGCGGACAGGCGACCGCTAGCAGCCTGGCGGGAAATTATCGGCTGGGCGGGGTGATGGAAACCGCGGCGGAGCTCCAGCTCGAGGCCGATGGCAGCTATAAATGGATGCTGATCGTCGGCAGTCTTGATCTATATAGCGAGGGCAGATGGACGCAAAGTGAGGGGCAGGTGATACTCGGCCCGCACCGGTTCGACAAAGACACGCCGGTATTTGCGCTGGCGGGTGGCTATCCCTGGGGGCGCGAAGAAAAAGATGCAGCTTTTGCCAGCGAAACGATCCGGCTGAAGAACCGGGCGAAGTGGCAATGCGCGTTCCTCGACACCGGCGGCTATTATGCTTCCTCGGACGATTATATTTCATCGGAAGAGCTGACGCCGCTGCAACGTTTCGACGCCGCGGTCAAAGGCGAACGCGAACTGCGGGACGTTTATGAAAAGGCGATTGCCGCCTATTTCGCGCGTCACCTGTCCGACCCCGATGATAATCTCGAAGTTTCCGCGCGGAGCGCGAGGCGGGACTGGGGCCATGCGGTTGCGGTTCTGGCGAAGAGCGGACGGGCGGCTGGCAAGACCGCCCGCTATCAACCGCCCTCGCTGCCCGCCGAATGTTTCTTCCTGTCCGATTATACGACCGAATATTCCGGTAATGGATCCGGACCCCGGATCGACTGGAACGAGGGCGTCGGTGTCTGGGTCAACCGGCGCGAGCGGCCCAATGCACGGCTGAACATCGACGCCGAATTTTCCTTTGCTGATGGCAGTGTCGAGACGGCGAACAGCCATGAGCTGGGCTTCGCCTTCGCGCCCGCAGCCAATGAGCGGCAGCTAAAGGCGATCAAGCTGACCTTGCAGTATGACGGCTCTGAATATTCGTCCAGCTTCGATGTAGCGCCTGACCGCAATGCGCGGGTCTATGAAGTGAAACTGGACAACAGGGTGTTCATCAAGCCGCCGTTCCAGGAGCTTCGGCTGGATATTTCCGGTGACCGGCTGCTGCCGGCAGATGGCAGGGGCGCCTATCTCAAGCGCAACTGAATTTTCGATGGGCCCCGCTAACCGCACCGGCGGAGCGGGGCCCATGAAGCATTTCGGAATCTAGCCCGCAGATGGCCGATGAGCGTTGTCGGACCAGTCCTGCCGTGCCGCCCATTGCTCGAGCGTTTCGAATTCAACCTCTGGCAGGCGCCGGTGCATATAGTCGGTGTTCACCAGAAACGGCTGGGTCGGTGAATCATTATTATAATGATAGAAGGACGCGATAAAGTCGCGCATCGGCTGTTTCTCTTCTTCCGCCATGGAATCACCCAGAGCCTTGACCAGCAACGCACCAAATTCCTCGGGTGTGCAGGGATCATATTTAATTTCCCGGCCGAACACGCGGGACAGGGCCTCGGTGACCTCGGTCGGTTTCAACGCTTGCGGGCCGCCGATATTCATCCAGGCGCCTTCGAGATCGGGGCGGGACAGCGCCGCCGTCATGCATTTTCCGACATCGTCGAGGCTGATCCAGTTGGCCTGCAAATGGGGCTTGTGCGCATAGACATAGCGGTCTTCATTGACGATGAAAGGCCGCGCCCAGTTGGTCAACAGATTGTCCATGAACAGCACCGATCCAAAGACGGTCGCGGGAATGCCGGTGCGGAAAAGCGCGTTGATAGCGCCCGTATTGTCGCCATAAGTATGGGCTTCTCCCGGCTGATCCGGAATCCATCCCGATGTGTTCCAGACGAAACGGTCGAGACCGGCCTCCAGCGCTGCCGAACCGAGTTTGGCGACAAGCTCCGAACGATCGCCGGGCGATTGCAGGGGATGGGTGTAGAAAACCGCGTCGGAACCTTCCAGCGCCGGTACGAATGTCGATTCGTCGGAAAGATCAATGACCCGGGTTTCATCCGCGACGTTGCTGCCGCCGAGGTCCGGATTTTCACTGCGCGAAAGCGCCCGGACCTTGTGCCCGGCCGCGGCCAGCTGTCTCATTTGTGCCAGTCCCTGCCGTCCGGTTGCACCTACTACGGATACCAATGCCATTATTTTCTCTCCTAAATTGACAGGAGGGAAGCTAGGCGACCGGCTTTGCCGTCTCAATGCATCAAATAGTCAGGGGTTACGGTTATCCGTTGGCGAACACAGATCTTACAAATGCATCGTCACGAACAGAAAGAGGATCCACACAGCCAGCGCGACCGTGGTCAGCCAGGTCGCCATCACGCCCAGTTGGCGAAAGCGCGGGGAGCCGCCCTTGTGATGCTGGGCCATGCCGACGATATGGGCGACCCGGCCGATCAGGAAAACCGCCGCGATGATCGTGATGCCGATATGACTGGCGTTGGCCAGTTCGAGGATGGCGAGCATGATCAGGAAAATCGGCGCATGTTCGGACAGATTGGCATGGGTGCGCCGGGCGGCAAGAAGATCGGGATTGTCGCCGTCGCCAAAGCCGATCTGGGTAGCGATGCGGACCTTGACCGTGGCATAAGCGCAATAGATCAGCAGCAAGGCACAAATCGCGGCGGCGAGGCCGGTTACCGGTAATGTCATGATGTTCCTCCCAGTGTTTTTCCTGTCCTAGCCGATTTTGGCCAAAGCGCAAATCGGGGCGGGGAAGCTTGTGTTCCGCGATGGTGGCCAGTCCGCTTTTGTCCGCGCGATATTGGCTGGAGTGAAATTGAACGCGCGAAAAGTTCGTGCATTTCGCCAATAGCCGCTACATCAACGGTTAAACGAACCGAAAAAGGAAATAGATATGCGTGCATGGGCCTTGAAGAGTCGTCCCGCCGGTACTCCGGTGGCTGATAATTTCCAGATGATCGAGGCAACGGATGCCCCGCTTGGCGAAGGCGAATATCGCATCACGAATAGCTGGCTGTCGGTTGACCCCTATATGCGCGGACGTATGAATGACGTGAAAAGCTATGCGCCCCCGTTCGGTATCGGTGAAGCGATGACCGGCGGCGCGGTCGGTACGGTGACCGAAAGCAACAACGCCGATTATCCGGTCGGATGCAAAGTGCTGCATATGGCGGGTTGGCGCGACACGGTTGTCGCTGGCGGCAGCAATCCTCCCGAAGGCGGAATGCCACCGGTGAAACTTCCCGATCTCGGTGTTCCCGACCAACATTGGTTGTCAATCATCGGAATGCCCGGAGGCACTGCCTGGTTTGGCTTGCTGAAAGTCGGCGCGGCCAAAGAAGGCGAAACCGTTTTCGTGTCTGCGGCGGCTGGCGCGGTTGGCTCGACCGTTACCCAGATAGCCAAGGCCAAGGGCATGACCGTGATCGGGTCCGCTGGCGGCGCAGATAAATGTGCATGGGTTAAAGAAATCGGCGCCGATGCCTGCATCGATTACAAGGCCGGTCCGGTATTGCCGCAATTGCGCGCAGCCTTGAAAGAACTCGGCAAATCCGGCGTTGATGTCTATTTTGACAATGTCGGCGGTGAACATCTCGATGCGGCGCTCGCCTGCTCCAACGAACGCGCCCGTGTGGCGATTTGCGGGATGATTGACGTTTACAACAATCAACAGGCGCAATCGATGCAATATCTGACCATGATCATTGGCCTGCGCATAAAGATCGAAGGCTTCCTCTATCCCGATTTCGCCGCGCAAGTGCCCGAATTCAACGCCGATATGGCGAAACTGATTGCATCGGGCGCTGTGAAGGGCCGTGAAACGGTGATGGAGGGACTGGAGAAAGCACCGGACGCGTTCATCGGGCTGTTTACCGGCGCGAACACGGGCAAGATGCTGGTCAAGCTATAGGGTTCCGGCGAAAGGGGGTAGCTAGGGTGAGACCAAAGCCGCTGCGCAGAATATATTGTCGGATGATGGCGGGCAGTTCCGCCCTCGCGACGATAGTCCTAGCCCAGGCGACTCCCGCCCTTGCTACCGAAGCGCCAGACATCTCGATTTGCGACGACCTGCCGAGTGATCCGGAAATCACAGTCGACCGCGTAGATCCCGTCGCTCTGCCAGCCGACTGGGCGGGCATCGCCACATCTTCGCGCAACTGGATCGCGATATGGACCGAGCATAGCAGGACCTATTGCGTGGAAACCGCATGGATGTTCGAGGCCACCAATCTCGAGCGATTTGGCGAACGCTTCCTCGGCTTCAACTGGATCGGTCTTGAGGCCTTCGGCTATGTATTGATCGACCGGGCCCGCCAGGGTCGCGAGATCGATACAGGTTCCAGACCGCTTTTTTCGCCCGACGGCAGTAAATTTGCCACGTTGCAAAGGTCCGATGCGAACTATGGCGGTTTTGAAGGCTTTGCGATCTGGCAAACCTACGGAAACATGCTTGAGCCCTATATTGTCAATGCCGGGCCGCCACTCTATCCGATGTACGATTGGCGGATTGACCGCTGGGAAGGGGAGCAATGCCTCCATATTTCAGCGGTTCCCTATGACCGTTTTGAAGGCAAGTGGGAAAGCCTTCCAGAGGTCACACGAGACCATTATGTGTCCAGCGCTTCCAATGACTGGCGAATCCTTGAAGGTGTGGAATGTGAAACGGGGAATCGACCTTGAACGCTTGGCTTACGTGTAGCAAATGGTTCATCGCCAGTGCCGCCGCAGCGCTATCCGCTGGGGCAGGGTCGGCTAGCGAGCCTGCGGCGATTGACTGGGAAACGGCCACAGCCGGCTTTGCCGAAGGCGAGCAAAGGTCTCCGATGGTCTTCAACATGAAGGACGCTGCGCGCTGCAGCGGTCGCTGGATGGTCCACGCCGGAGCGATCCATTACGGCACCTTCCCGGAAACGGTTGTGGATGCCTTCATAGAACAGTTGCGGCTCCCCGCTGCGGTGCTTGCAGTCGATTTTTTCGTCACGGAGGATCGCGACCATCCCGCCTCTCGCGATGCCCCCGACGAGGCCGATCGCCTGCTGGGGCTCGCATTGGCGGGCGATGCGGCGGCAGCGCGCACCTATTTCGACAATCTCGGCCTGTGTTCGACCAGGCCTGAAATGGTGCAAGACCTGACCTCCGTGGCTATAGATGCGGCAGCGACGACCCAAGAACAGGCAGAGGAATCGCCAATCGAGATTGCATCAAGCGATTTCGATGAGCCAGTAAACCAGCGGAGGCTGGCCTTTATCGAATTGTTCGTGCAGCGATTGCGCGACGGCGCGCCTGTTGCTGATCTGCTTAAGCCACAGATAACCTACGTTTATATGGTGAAACACGACTGTGCAGCTGCAACGACCGGCTATGTTGAACTGCTGCCCGCCAGCGATGTCGACACCGGTTTTCCATTTGAAGCCGCTTACACTTGGGAAAACCCGGATTGCATGGTGCCGCCCGAGCTCGATTCCATAGAAGCCTTCAACCTGAAGGAAACCATGTCACACTGGGACCGGATAGAAGCCGCCGCCAATGATCACAATTTCGACGTTTTCTTCTTGTCGGACAGAGCGAGAAACGACTATCTGCTGATAAGCGTCGAACCTTATGGCAAAGGCTATGCCGTCTCGAAAATCGAGTATCGACTGGAGATGCCCTGACAATCAACGGAGATCGTATTGCTGATCCAGGCATGTGGTGGATAGTTTCACAATAGTATCCAATCCACGCGCACGACAACAAATGAGACGGAAGTCGCTATTGCAGTCATCTCAAATCGAAATAGCTCTTGAATTCAGCAGCTCAGTTTCGGGACCGGCAAGTCTATGGCCGGTCAAGTCGACGACCTGACCATGTTAGCGCTGATCAGGTTTGTGGCGGCGTGCCGCAGCTTTTGCAATGCGGGTCCTTGGGCAGGTTTATGCTGCGCATCGACGGGGCGAGGCCGTCGAACAGCTGGAGCTTTCCGGCGGGGTCCTGGCCAAAGCCGGTGACCACGCGAATTGCTTCCATCGCTGCGAAACTGCCCATCAACCCGACCATCGCGCCGAGCACGCCGACTTCGCTGCAATTGTCGCAATCATCAGGGTCGAGCGCGTCGCCGACGAAACAGCGGTAGCAGGGCTTGTCATCTTCCCAGCCGCGGAACGTGCCGAGCTGTCCCTGAAACTGGCCAATCGCTGCGGAAACGAGCGGGACGCGGTGAGTGACCGAGAGATCGGAGACCAGCAGGCGGGTTTGATAATTGTCCGTGCCGTCGATAATCGCGTCAAAAGGCGCAAAAAATGCTGCGGCGTCGTCTGAAAAATGCTGCGCGGTAAGCCTTTGATTAACCTTATTTATTAAGATATCTGGATTGAGCCTTTGCGTGAATTTCTCGGCCGCATCGACCTTCGCTTTGCCGATATCATCAGCATTAAACAAAATCTGCCGTTGCAGGTTCGACAGCGAAACTACATCATCATCGATAATGGTAAGTGCGCCGATTCCCGCTGCCGCCAGATACTGGATTGCAGGACAGCCAATGCCGCCCGCGCCGACCACCAATATATGGGCATCGAGAATCTTCTTCTGTCCCACGCCGCCAATATCCTTGAGCACGATATGGCGGGCATAGCGGTCGAGCTGTTCGTCGGTGAGCGAAGTCATTCGGGGTAGCGGAAGAAAAAGATGGGACGGCAGCCTCTCAGCACGGAGTTTCTTTCGGTCAATCTATATTCCTGTCGAGCCGAAGCCGCCAGAGCCTCTTGCGGTATCATCCAGATCATCGACCTCGGTCAAATTTGCCAGTTGTACCGGCGCTACCACAATCTGGGCAATCCGGTCGCCGCGTTCGATGATGAAATCATCCTCGCCATGGTTGATCAAAATGACCTTCAGTTCGCCGCGATAGTCGCTGTCGATCGTGCCCGGCGTATTGGGTATGCTGACACCTTTCTTCAGCGCCAGGCCGGAGCGCGGGCGCACCTGGATTTCATAGCCTGTGGGAATAGCGAAGGCGAAACCGGTTCCGGTCAGGCCGCGCTGTCCCGGCGCGATGGTCAGTGCTTCTGCCGCCCGAACATCCATGCCGGCCGAACCGCTGGTTTCGTAGGATGGCAGCGGGAGGTCTCCGGCATGATCCAGCCGTTTGACAGCAATATCGACGGGTTCGGACATCAGGCAATTTCCTCGCTGATTTTGGCTACAAGACGCCGGGCAACTTCCGGCTTGGGCAGACGTTCCCAGATTTCACTGCCGGCTTTGGTGATGATATGCACGCTATTGTCGGTGCCGCCCATCACGTCTCCGGAGACATCATTGGCAACAATCCAGTCACAGCCTTTTTTCGCCAGCTTCGCCTGGGCATGTTCGGCAACTTTCTCGGTTTCGGCGGCAAAGCCGATGAGCAGGCCGGGGCGTTGCACGTGACGGGCGAGACCCGCCAATATATCCGGATTTTCGGTCAGCTTGAGCGGCTCCGGTGCTGCGCCTTTTTTCTTGATCTTCTGTCCGGACTGGCTGTCAGCCCGCCAGTCGGCAACGGCAGCGACCATGATTGCGATATCGGCGGGCAGGGCGTCGTGCACCGCCTTTTCCATTTCGAGCGCGGTCTCGACATCAACGCGCGTGACGCCGGTCGGCGTCACGAGATGCACGGGGCCGGCGACCAATGTCACTTGCGCTCCGGCTTCGGCTGCAGCGGCGGCAATGGCAAAGCCCTGACGGCCGGAAGAGCGGTTGGCGATATAGCGTACCGGATCGATCGGTTCATGCGTCGGTCCTGCGGTGATCAGAACATGCTTGCCGCGCAGCGGGCGGTGCCGGTCGGGGGCGAAGGCGGGCTGGCCGTCGAGCGGATTTCGGCCCAGCCCGGTTTCCTGAGCCATTAGCGAGGGTGATCCGATCAGCGCGCTAATCTCCGCCATCACCGCTTCCGGCTCCGGCAATCTGCCCGGACCAAATTCGCCGCACGCCATAGCGCCTTCATCCGGCTGCATGACGATGATCCCGTCTGCTTTGAGCTGGGCGATATTGCGCTGGGTAGCCGCATGCTGCCACATTCGCACATTCATTGCCGGGACCGCCATCACCTGCGTATCGGTGGCGAGGAGCAAGGTCGTCGCGAGATCATCCGCGATCCCGCCGGCCATTTTGGCGAGCAGATTGGCGGTAGCGGGACAAATGACCACCAGATCGGCCTCTCGGCTGAGCTGGATATGGCCCATTTCGGTCTCGTCTTTCAGGCTCCAGAGCGTGGTGTGCACTTCATTTTCGGACAAAGCCGCGAGCGTCATGGGTGTGACAAACTGCGCGCCCGATTCGGTGAGAACACAGCGAACGGTCATGCCGGACTTCCTGATCAGGCGGATCAGTTCGCTGGACTTATAGGCCGCGATGCCACCGCCGATGATCAGCAGGATATGTTTGGGTTTTACCATCCTATCCGATTTAGGGGCAAGCAGGCCCAAAGCCAAGCGACATATGTCCTCTAATTCGGACGCAGGTCCGGTTGGTTCATCCCCACATGAACATGGCGGCTGCACCAGCCCCGCCAGCAACGATCGCGGTCAGTGCATAACGCCAGAAGCCTCCGTCGCCGGACTTTGTCCGTTTCTCCCAGATCAATTCTATATCGGCCACCGGCGGTGGCG